>ERZ1673696.947-NODE-947-length-27364-cov-4.594383_pt1 | contig 27364 bp, 28 predicted proteins | sample MGYA00580226_ERZ1673696 | MGnify/ENA primary metagenome ERZ1673696 (study PRJEB41218, sample SAMN15661743) | gut metagenome | host: Homo sapiens | place: Canada: London | collected 2015-08-20/2019-03-30 | study: EMG produced TPA metagenomics assembly of... | reverse complement strand
GGAAAACAATTTAAATGCCGACGGCTCGGTTAACATTCCCAAGGCGCTGCGTCCCTATATGGGCGGCAAAGAAAGACTGCTGCCTAAAGCATAACGCTTGTTTATTGCAAGCAGCGGAGGCAATATGAAAACACTTTATATCATCGGCGGCACGATGGGCGTCGGAAAGACGACCGTGTGCCGGCAGCTGCAGAAAAAACTGAATAACTGCGTGTTTTTGGATGGCGACTGGTGCTGGGATATGCGGCCCTTTACCGTAACCGAGGAAACCAAAGCCATGGTGCTGGACAATATTTGCCATTTGCTGAACAACTTTCTTGGGTGCAGCGCATACGAAAACATCCTGTTTTGCTGGGTTTTACATGAACAAAGCATTTTAGATGATATCCTTTCGCGGCTAAACACAGATAACTGCCGGCTTCTGTGTATTTCTCTGCTCTGCAGTCCGGAGGCACTGACAGAACGCTTAAATAAAGATATCTCCGCCGGCCTGCGGCAGCCGGATGTTCTGCCCCGCAGCCTGGCACGTATCCCGCTCTACCAAAAACTGAATACGATAAAAATCGATGTTTCATGGCTTTCCGCCGAGAAAGCGGCAGAGGAAATTCTGCATCTGCCGGTGCTTTGAAGTAGAAGCGAAAAGGTGCGTCCGTTTTAACGATCGCACCTTTTTTATATACATAACGTTAAATTTTTAGCGATTTCTCAAAAATCGTCTCAATTTCTCCATCAAAATACTGTTCCTGAAACTCTACCGCCTGTACTATTTCCGTCTTTGTAAAATTCATACCTTCCGGCGCAGCAATCAATTTATCCTCCCCATCATTTTTTCGGTGAACAACGCCGATTATACGTGCTGTATATTCCTTTACCGGCTCCCTTACTCCCAACAGATAAACATCCATTTCCTCCCCGTCACCGCTGAAAAGCTGAGGAACAAATCCGTAATTGATGGGATAAATAAGCCCAAAATATACAGGATGTCGGCTGCCCAGCGGACGATCTATTCTAATATCTACTGTTTTTCCCAAACAGTCATCTGCTAGCGCCCTATGCAGAATGCGCACAATAAAATCATGCTTTCCCTTTGTATACGCTTCCCGGCTGATCGATGCCGCGGCGAGAGACAGCTTCAGCGCTTCATATGCGCGGGCGGCTTCTATATTTTTATTTAAATAATCCCGAAAAAAAAGGTAATTCTGCCATGGCACACTGCCGGCTAAAACAACGTGAATAAAATGCGTCTGCTGCTGCCCCGTCCCTTCATAATAGCTGCCGCAGGCAAAAAGAAGCTCTTCTTCCGGCCCAGACCCCGGTCGATAATAAAAGCCGGCTTTCTTCAAAGCTTCCTCTTTTGCCAAAACAGCTGAAAAATTATCCGTAGCCACGGCAATATCGAGAATGGGCTTGGCTTGGATGGAAAGAACTGCCGTGCTGCCCACATGCTCAATCGCCCGGGCGCTTTCGCCCAAAATATCCCGCAGCACCGAAATAGTACGCTGTGCTTCTGTTTCCCATTCCTTTTGATGCGCGCACAGCCGTACCGTGCCGCGCTTTAACCCAATCATATTTTTATCTCCAAATATTTTGTAAATACCCGTCCTGTATCTCCGCTCGCTTTAAAAATAACAAACCAAGTTTCTACAGACCTATCACCTTTTCCAAAACACCGCCGGATATCTCCTCCTTTGTGCCGTCAGGCAGGCAAAAGAAAGCCGGAATCTGCGGGGACGTCTGCACGGTTATATGTACGCTGCTGTTTTCCCGGCTCCAGCGCACCAAAACGTCCCCCCGGGGCGTAGGCACACAGCCGGAGAGTTCTTCAACAATATCCCATCTGGGCGTTATTCTTATTTCTTCCCAGCCCGGCACAAGGGGCTCTACCCCCAACAGCTTGGCGGTAAATTCATATAGCGGAAGCGCACCCCAAGCATGACAGTCGCTACGCGGCTCCTCCGGCTTTTCCGGCACCGTGGTACAGTGCTGCGCCAGCAGGCGCCTCCAGTTTTCCCAAAGCGGCAGGGTACGCGCATACATGCCGGCCTTTTCAAGGGCACGGAACAAATAAAACTGCATCACGAACGAGCAGGCCACTACATCCGCTTCCTCCAACGCATGAGTAAGCACTTCCTGTGCCCGCGCGCCGGAAGCCAGGCCGGTCAGTACGGCCCAAACCTGCGTGTGCTGGCTGTACTGCTCAAAATGTTCTCCCTCCCGGTACATGCCGCGCTCGAAGTCAAAACAGCGCGCCTCTATAACCGCTAAAATGTCAGCCGCAATTTTTTCATATTCAACTGCGGCAGCCTTCCGCTGAAGCGCTGTAAGCAATCGGCTTAAACTCTGCAGCGCATATACGTACAGCAAATTTTGCAGGACAGACGGCCCCTGCTTCAAAGCGGCCGGCTCACCGTGGAAAGCGTCCCACTCTTTGGGCCAATCCGCAAAATCCCAATACCCCATAGGCTGAACCAGCCCACCGGGGCCGATTTTTTTATAAAAAGCCTCCGCAATTCCCTGCGCCGTACCCATATACTTTCGTATAAATTCAATATCGCCGGTCTGCCAATAATAATCCTCCAGCATTAAAATCCAGTACAGGGAAAAACCCGGAATTACCTGCACGGCATTGCTTGGATACCGGGATTGCAGCAGCCCATCCGGCATACGGGAGCAGGAAAAATCCTCAATTGCGCGGCGGGCCAGCCGCGTATCCCCGGAAAGCCAATAAGTAAAAAGGATTTCCAGCCGCGTATCCATCGCATACTGCAGCTGCTCATAGTACGGGCAATCCTCATAGGTATCGTGCATGCAATGCTTTAGTGTATTTACGCTAATCGTCCAAAGGTCCTCCATCCATCGCTGTTTAGAGGAAATTTCTGCCCGCGCTTTTAACGGATACGTCGTTTCAATATACGGCAGAAGCACAACCTCGGCGGCTGCATTCTGCGTTGTTACCTGCACTTCCACAAAACGGAAGGTACGGAATAAAAACGGTTCATATATTGCGTCTTGGCCGGAAGCTATATATTCATCCGCACAGCCTTCTATTACGCCGGAAGGATCGTCGCGGAGGCCCTTATGCAATTCTCCGTTCTCCCCCTCCATTTTATAGCTTTCGGCATATGTAATGCGCACGCGGGCGCCTTCCCCGCCGCGTACCCGCAGCCGAAAATACGCCGTGGTAATGCGCCCGGCATCAAAAACCATCTTTTTCGTACTCTGCGGCGGTACGGTGAGCACCTGCTCATTTAAAAAGCGGCCTTCCTCCCGTGTTAAAAGCGGAATCGGCCGCTCCTGCAGCCAGCGGCCCCGCAGTTCGCCATACACATTAAACGCCCCGTCACCCCGACTGCGCGCGGTGGGGAACGCCCCCCATACGGCTTCGTTCGTATTCCATCCCTCCGGGGCATCCCCTGCTGTTACACGCTCCATCGCCCCCAAAAGCAAGGGATAAGAATATTCCCATCGGCGGGAACAATTGATCTGCACATGCCAAGCTGCCGCCTCCGAAAGTGGCAGGCGGTCACTTTCCGCTGCCAGCAGCGGTTCATTGCCGGGATAGCAGTAATTTGGCCCGATTTGATTCATATCTTTCGGGTTCTGGGGATAGGCCACTACTTCAACCGCCAGCATATTTTTCCCTTTTTTCACATACGGGGCAACATCCAAGGTATCATAATACGCGCACAGCCGAGTTCCCCGGCAAGGGCCTGAAAGCACCGCCTGTCCGTTTACCCACAGCTTAAACTGATCCTGCGCGCTCATGCGCAAGCGCAAGGCATCCGGCACCTCCTCCAGCCAAAAAGAACGGCAAAAATAGGCGCTTACAATCTCTCTTCCCGGAAAAACGCCGCATTTTTTCCATAAATCTTCCGGAATTCCAATCCACTGCATCATATTTTCTCCTTAAACAGCACTGTTTTTTCAGCTGACCGGCCGCATTTCCAGTTTATGAAGTTCCGTCAGCTCTTTCCATTCACGCACAAAAGATTCCTTTTGAAAATCCTGCTCATTGCACAGGTTTTCAAGGGTTTCATAATCCAGCTCATTGGGGTATACACAAATACTGTTCCTCTTTACTAAAAAATCCAATAAAACCGTCTACCTTCTCCGTTTCTTTTTAACCTACCGAAATATTTTTCATCATTATACCATGCTCCAGGCCATGAAGCAATACATTTCCCGCTGTAAGCATGTTTCTTTCAAAAGCGGTGCCGTTGATCAACTATCAGTTCTTCTCCGTCCAGCACCGCTGAAAGCAATTCCTCCCCCCGATACGTAAGCTTAAGTGAAAAAAAGGGATATCCTTCTTCCAACAGACGGAAAAAAATTTTGTCGCCCGCCCATAGCGGCAGCGCCTCTACTTCTTTTTTATCTACCCATTCTAAGGTTCCCTCATCACATTCACAAAGATCACCCCAAAATTCGCGGCAGGTAAAAAGATGCATATATTCCGCTTCATTTTCGTTCAAAAGGAACGTTACCACCGCGCGGTACTCTAACTTGCCCAGTGTCAAACCCGTTTCTTCCAGCGCCTCGCGTCGGGCGCATTCGTCAGGGCTTTCTCCCGGTAAAAATTTTCCGCCCACGCCAATCCATTTATCTTTATTGATGTCATTTTTCTTTTTTATGCGATGAAGCATCAAATATTTTCCGTCTCTTTCAAGGTAAATCAGTGTAGTATTCATAAAGCCTCCATAGGGAATTGTTCATCCTATTTTTATAATATCACTATATGCACATATATGCATTATTTAATCGTTTCACTATTTGTACCTCTGATAAAAGTATGTTTTTTATTATACCATATCTTTTTTCGCCTGAAAAGCCCCGCTCCATCTTTTATAAAATTTCATTTCCTTTCACTTTAAAAATTTTTCCATAGATTTTTTATATTTTTACAAAAATTTCACCTTTTTTTATTTGACAGTATCTCGTGATCTTTTTATAATAGTTAACGTGTTAATTATTAACATGTTAACTATTTTTATGAGGGGGAATGCTACTTGACTGAAAAAGATTGTTATACGATCGTGCAGCGTAAATTCATTCAAATCAACCGTCTGCACCGCACGATCATGGATAAAACCATCAGTGCTACCGGTCTACACCGAAGCCAGCATATGCTGCTGGTTCATCTTTCACACACACAAAGCGCGCCAACGCAAAAGGAAATTGCCGATGCTTTCCAAATCAGTTCCGCCGCTGTAGCAGTCACACTCAAAAAAATGGAGCAAAACGGCTACATTTCCCGTATTTCTCCCAACGGCGACATGCGCTGCAATAAAATAACGATAACCGAAAAGGGCTACGAAATCCTAAAAGCTACAAAAAAAATAGTAGATGGCATCGACGCGGCAATTTACGCCGGTTTTACCAAAGAAGAACTCGCCACCTTCTCTGCCTGTTTAGATAAAATGCAGGAAAATCTTTTAAATCTTTAAAATAATCTTTTATACAAAAAGGAGATGACAAGTATTGAAACGATGGTTCAAGTACATCAAACCATACCTGCCGGCGTTTATCTTAGGACCGCTGTGCATGATTGTCGAAGTAATCGGCGAAGTGCTGATGCCCAAACTGCTGGCCCTAATCATTGACTACGGTGCCGGCGACAAAGAAGCACCTGCTCTTATTCAAAAGCTGTATGATCTGTTCGGTACTGACAGCGGCTTTATCGTTGCGATCATGACCGGTATGATCCTAACCGCTCTTTTAATGATGATAGGCGGAGTGGGCGGCGCTTGGTTTGGTGCAAAGGCTTCGGTTAATTTTGCAGCCGACCTGCGCTGCGATGTATATAAAAAAGTGCAGAAATTTTCTTTTTCCAATATTGATAAATTTCAAACCGGATCTCTGGTAACACGGCTTACCAACGATATTACACAAGTGCAGAATTTTATCAATATGCTGCTGCGTATGGCGCTGCGCGCACCGGGCATGCTGATCGGCGCACTGATCATGGCGATTATGCTCAACCCCTCGCTTACCGTAGTACTGGGAGTATCTATTCCGCTGATGCTAATAGTCATCGCTTTTCTAATTTCCAAAGGATTTCCGCGCTTTTCTAAAATGCAGGAAAAAATCGACGCACTCAACTCCACCGTGCAGGAAAACATTACTAATGTACGTGTGGTAAAAAGTTTTGTTCGGGAAGATTTTGAAAAAGAGAAATTTTTCCATGCCAACAGCAACTTAAGAAAAGCCGGCTTCAGTGCCATGAGTATTATGATCTTCATTTCACCGCTGGTAACATTCTTTATGAATGCTACAACCATTGCCGTATACTGGTTCGGTGGAAATATGGTCATATCCGGCAGCATGTCTCCCGGTGATCTGACTGCTTTTATCACCTATATTACACAAATTTTGATGTCGCTGATGATGGTAACAATGCTGTTTATGATGCTCTCCCGTGCGCTGGCATCCACCAAGCGTATTGCCGAGGTATTGGATGAAAAAATAGATATCTCTGATGAAAATGCCTCTAAAGAGCTCACCGTTCAGAACGGCCAAATCGAGTTTAGAAATGTTTCCTTCCGCTATTATAAAAACAGCGAAGAAAAGGTTTTAGATTCTGTCAGTTTCACGATTCCACCGCGGGCAACGGTAGGAATCATCGGTTCTACCGGCTGCGGAAAAACTACGCTGGTTTCGATGATTCCGCGGCTTTATGACGCAGATGAGGGCCAGGTACTGATTGACGGTATAAATGTAAAAGACTATTCCCTTTTCCATCTGCGTGAAAGCGTAGGCATGGTTTTGCAAAAGAACGTACTCTTTTCCGGTACAATTGAAGAAAACCTGCGTTGGGGCGATGAAAATGCTACCGAGGAACAAATCCGTTCCGCCGCCGAAAGCGCACAAGCAGATAAATTCGTATCTTCCTTTCCTAAAGGGTATCAAACCGATCTGGATCAGGGCGGAACCAATGTTTCCGGCGGCCAAAAGCAACGTCTGTGCATTGCGCGTGCTCTGCTGAAAAAACCAAAAATCCTCATTCTTGACGATTCTACCAGTGCCGTGGATACCGCCACCGAAGCACAGATCCGCAATACCTTTAAAACCACACTTGCCGACACTACAAAAATCATCATTGCGCAGCGGATCAGTTCTGTCATGGACGCGGATATGATCCTGGTAATGGATAACGGAAAAATAACGGGAATCGGTACACATGAGCAGCTGCTGAAAGAAAATACCGAGTACCAGGAAATCTACTATTCCCAAATGGAGAAGGAGGCATAATTGATGAAACGTTCTCTTACAGACCTCCAGAGACAATACAGTAAAACTTCTGCCAATACAAAAGGCGGCGCCGGCATGATGCCCGGCCCCGGTCCCGGCGGTCCCCGGCACGGCGGTCCGCGTGCCAGTGGAAAGCCGAAGAATATGTCTGCCACGGTAAAACGCCTGTTTTCCTATATTGCTGAGCATAAGTTCAGGCTGATCCTTGTTTTATTTCTGATGCTCGCCAGCAGTATGACTTCCTTGATTGGTTCCTACAATCTGCGTCCAATCATCAATCATATCACCGATGGTACGACTTCTTCTGCGGACAGAATTGCCTATTTAGGGCAGACCCTTATTATTCTTGCCTGTATTTATCTGGTAGGCGTGGCGGCCACCTATTTACAAAACAGAATCATGGTCACTGTTTCGCAAAGCTCTATCGAAAAGCTGCGCAACGACCTGTTCTGCAAGCTGCAATCTCTGCCGACCAGATATTTTGACTCGAATCCCACCGGCGAGATCATGAGCCGTTTTACCAATGATATTGATAATATCGATAATATGATCAACCAGACATTAACCAGTTTAATCTCCGGTACCATACAGCTGATTGGCACCTTTATCGTAATGATTTCCACCAATATCTGGCTTACACTGATCACAATCGTATTCATTCCTATTTTTACTTTCGGCGGCGGACTGATCGCTAAAAAATCAAGCAAATATTACGGCGGACAGCAAGCAGCTTTAGGCGCGATAAACGGATATATTGAAGAAACCGTAAACGGCGCTAAAGTCATTAAAGTATTCAATCATGAAAAAACCTGTACAGAAGAATTTGAGCTTTTAAATAACGATATGCGCCAAAAACAATTGAAAGCACAATTCTACGGCGGCATCATGGGGCCTATCATGGGCAATACCAGTCAAATCAGCTATGCTGTTACTGCCGGAATCGGCGGATTGATGTGCCTGTTCGGAAATTTTGATGTAGGCGGTCTCTCTGTTTTCTGTGGCTACTCCCGAAATTTTTCGATGCCTATCAATACCATATCGCAGCAAATGAGTACCATTTTTGCCGCACTTGCCGGTGCTGAACGTGTCTTCCGTGTAATGGATACCGCACCGGAGGCCCCTGATAGGGAGAATGCTGCGGCCATGACGCAAATAGAAGGAAATGTTGTTTTAGATAATGTAACCTTTGGGTATGTACCGGAAAAAACAATATTAAAGCATATTTCCCTTGACGCCAAACCTGGACAAAAAATCGCCTTTGTCGGTTCCACAGGCGCAGGAAAAACTACCATTACCAACCTTTTGAACCGTTTTTACGATATTGAGGAAGGTACAATTACCATTGACGGCATCAACATCATGGATATTCAGCGAAGCGTACTGCGTCAAAATATTGCAATGGTTCTGCAGGACACCCATCTTTTTACCGGAACGGTAATGGAAAATATCCGGTATGGCCGGCTCGATGCAACCGATGAAGAGGTCATCGCTGCAGCCAAAACCGCCAGCTCCCATTCCTTTATTCTGCGCCTTGCCGACGGCTATAACACAATGATTGAGGGCGACGGCTCCAATCTTTCCCAAGGACAGCGGCAGTTGCTCAATATTGCCCGTGCAGCATTAAGCAAAGCGCCAATTCTTGTTCTTGACGAAGCTACCAGCTCAGTAGATACCCGAACGGAACGTCACATTGAACACGGTATGAACCGGCTGATGAAAAACCGAACTACCTTTGTAATTGCCCATCGCCTTTCTACCGTACGCAATGCTGATATCATCATGGTTCTGGAAAATGGCGAAATCATTGAGCGGGGTAATCATGAAGAATTATTAAAGCAGAAAGGACGTTATTATGAGCTATATACCGGTATTAAAGAACTGGATTAAAAAAGTTCCAGCAATTCTGCTGATCGTTCTGCTCTTTTGCGGCTGCACCGCAAAAGAGCCGGATGAGCAGCTCACTCCGCACGAGGATACGCTCCACGGGGAACTGGAGGGGTACGCTTTTACACAAACGGATCTGCAAACCGATACCGTAAAATTAGAGATGACCGACGGGGGAATCATTTTGATAGAGCTATACCCTCAAGACGCACCGGAAACCGTAAAGAACTTTAAAAAGTTAGTAGAAAATAAATATTACGACGGTCTGCTCTTTCATCGTGTAGTAAAGGATTTTGTAATACAGACCGGTGATCCCACCGGAACAGGCTCCGGCGGCTCCAGTGAAAAGATATATGGAGAATTCGGTATAAACGGATTTTCAAATTCCATAGAACATACCCGCGGCACACTTTCTATGGCGCGTCTTTCTCAGGATTATAACAGTGCGTCCTCACAGTTTTTTATCTGCCATCAAGATGCGCCTTCTTTAAACGGGAGCTATGCCGCCTTCGGCCGGGTTATCGCCGGAATGGATACTGTAGACAAAATTGCCGCCGTAAAAACCGACAGCAACGGATACCCCCGTACCCCCCAAAAAATATCCTCCATTCGTTTTGTAACCGTTACCCAAATCTAAAAAGAAAAAGGCCGAAACCCTTCCGCTCCGGCCTTTTTCTTTTCTTACAAAGCAAGATTCTATGCGCTCATTTGAAAATCCATAAAATCTCCATAGCTGTTATCGGTCGTATGCCATCCATCTTTCGCTACTCCTTTTTTATACGAAGCCGGCCTACGCTTTTGTTTTTTTATCTTCCTTATCTTTTTTGCCAATATCTCTATTCCCATATTACAGCCTATCCAAAGCATCAACACAATCAGTGTGCCCATTATAAGATCCTCCGTTCTTCTTTTTGCAAATTTATTATACAAAAGCAAAAGTCCGTTAAAACGGACTTTAATAAAATTATTTTTTAGTATTTCTTTGCCCCCTATAACTGCAATCTATCATTTCCACTGTCTGCCGCAGATAAGACTTTTTACACGGCAGAGCCCCAAAAACTAAAAAGAAGGTTTCAACACAAAAGTTGAAACCTTCTTGTCTTCTTTACAGAATTGAACCGTCAAGCCTGAGCTTTTAATACATGCCGCCCATTCCGCCGGGAGCAGCCGGTGCCGGCGGTTCCGGTGCAGGAATATCCGCAACCAGGCACTCGGTGGTAAGCATTGTAGATGCAACACTTGCAGCATTCGTCAAAGCCGTACGGCTTACCTTGGTAGGATCAATAATTCCTTTTTCTACCATATTGCAGTACTCATCATTTGCCGCATCATAGCCATAATTCGCATCATTGTTCTCTAATACCTTGGCTACAATAACGGAACCTTCCAACCCTGCATTAACGGCGATCTGACGCATCGGTTCCTCTATGGCTCTAAGCACGATTGCAGCACCGGTCTTGGCATCGCCAGTAAGCGTCTCCATATGAGCCTTTACTGCCGGTGCAACACTGAGCAGTGCAACGCCGCCGCCGGGAACAATGCCCTCTTCCACAGCAGCCTTCGTAGCCGCTAATGCATCTTCAATACGCAGCTTCTTCTCCTTCATTTCTACCTCAGTAGCAGCACCCACCTGCACAACGGCTACGCCGCCAGCCAGTTTGGCCAAACGCTCCTGAAGCTTTTCTTTATCATAATCACTGGTGGTTTCCGCAATTTGCGCCTTAATAGACTGCACCCTTGCCGCGATATCATCTTTGCTGCCTGCGCCTTCGATAATAGTGGTATTCTCTTTATCCACTTTCACCAGTCTCGCTGTTCCTAAAAGATCCATCGTAGCATCCTTAAGCTCAAGCCCAAGTTCCTCAGAAATGACCTGACCGCCGGTAAGTACGGCGATATCCTGAAGCATTGCTTTTCTTCTGTCGCCAAAGCCAGGAGCTTTTACCGCAACGACATTAAAGGTTCCGCGCAGCTTGTTTACTACCAGCGTTGCCAGCGGCTCACTCTCGATATCATCGGCAATAATCAGCAGCTTTTTGCCCATCTGAACGATCTGCTCAAGAATGGGGAGAATCTCCTGAATATTAGAGATCTTCTTATCAGTAATTAAAATCAGCGGATTATCCAATACGGCTTCCATTTTATCGGTATCGGTAACCATGTAGGAAGAAGCATAGCCGCGGTCAAACTGCATTCCTTCTACCAGACCTAATTCGGTTTTCATCGTCTTGGATTCCTCAACCGTGATAACACCATCCTTGCCCACCTTTTCCATGGCATCGGCGATCAAGCTGCCAATCTCATTATCACTGGCAGAAATCGCAGCAACCTGCGCGATTGCCGTTTTATTTTCAATGGGCTTAGAAATCTTCTTAAGCTCGTCTACCGCTACTTCTACAGCAGAAAGAATGCCCTTACGCAATACCATCGGATTTGCACCGGCTGCTACGTTCTTAGCACCTTCACGGAAAATTGCCTGTGCAAGCACTGCAGCGGTAGTTGTACCGTCACCGGCTACATCGTTGGTTTTTACCGAAACCTCTTTTACCAGCTGCGCTCCCATGTTCTCAAAGGGATCCTCCAGCTCGATTTCCTTCGCGATGGTTACACCGTCGTTATTGATCAGCGGTGAACCGTATTTTTTATCCAAAACTACATTCCGGCCCTTAGGACCTAATGTAATTTTTACGGTATCTGCTAAAATATCAACGCCCGTCTGAAGCGATCTGCGCGCTTCCTCACCATATTTAAATTGTTTTGCCATAATTTTTATCCCCCTTATTCTTCTATAACGCCTAAGATATCACTTTGGCTGATAACCATGTACTCGGTGCCGTCAAGCTTTACGGTAGTGCCGGCATATTGGCTGTAAACGACCTTCTGGCCTACGCTTACCTGCATAACAACCTCTTTGCCGCCAACCATGCCCCCCGGCCCTACGGCGATTACATCGGCGAACTGGGGCTTTTCTTTTGCGGTACCGGTCAAAACGATTCCGCTTTTGGTGGTCTCTTCCGCCTCACAGTTTTTGATGACTACTTTGTCAAACAACGGTCTTATCTTCATGTCTATCTCCTCCTTTAATTATTAGCACTCATCTCTGTCGAGTGCTAACACCCTTATCATACATATTTTACCATGCTTAGGCAAATTCTATTCTTCCCCGTTTAAAGCTATTTTCATGCACTTATATAGTAAAATATCTTGTTTTCTATGTTTTTCTCTTGTTTTCTACTATTTTTACTTACTGTTTCACATTCAAATGAGCACGCCGTTCCTCCTCTAGTTTCCGCACCCGCGCTTTCAAATTTTTCACTTCTGCCTGGAGGGCAAACAATGTACGCTGCTGCATGTAAACTTCCTGCATAACACCCGCCTGCTGTACCGGAGCTTCCGGTATCTTGATATAAGGAAACGGCGATGAAAGAATCATATGTTTTTCTTCTCCGGCAGTACAGACAATATACTCTTTTTCTCCTCTGGGCGGGGCAACCTCACCGCTGTAGTGCCAGCTTCCGTTAAATGCAAGTACTTTAAGCTTTCCCTCACACCGATACAGCAGCCGCTCGTTTTCGACTGCATAAATACTGTTTCCCGCAGCAAGCTCATCGCTGCCGCAATAAATCGTTCCGCCGCTTTCAAAAAGAATGTCATCTCCGCAAAGCTGCGCATAAGCGATGGGCTGCTGTGCTTCAAAAATTATATTTTGTGAATCATATGCATTAATGAGCACATAAGAGCTTTTAGTTTTTTCCATCACATATCCCCGTTCTCCCCTCTTACCGACACACAGCAAATACAAGTCATTTACAGAAGTGTAAATATTTTTTCCGTGCCAACCATCTTCGGCAGCGCTGTATTCAATACACGCACAGCCCTCACGGCTTTTTACACAATAATTTAAAAGCAGCTGTGTTCCCGCGGTAACAATCACACTGGTAATTTCAAAGGATGCCGGCAGGTGCATCAGATGTGTCGTGCTTGTCTTGCCGTCACTCCAGCGGATATACGTAAGTGTATTTGCAGTAACCGCCGCAATATGTACGGTTCCGTTTTTATCGATATCGGCACTGAATAATTTACATTCGTGCGAAGTAAGCACCGAAGAAAAGACTGCACGTTCTTCCTTTGCCGCAATCAAAGAAAGCTGTTTTTTTCCATTTAAGCCTATTTTATATAAATGCTCTGCATCGCTTAAAACATATTCTCTCATCTCAATCTCCCTTTAACACCATATTTCTTTTAATATTATATTGAACTTTTTACCGTTTTATGTTATGATATAAGCGTTTAAAGCAAGGGGTTTTTGCATGAAAATTTTTACTGTTTCTGACCTCCATCTCCCCGGAGGAATGGATAAAACAATGGATATGTTCGGTTCCGGCTGGCAGGGACATTGGGATAAAATCCGCGCAGACTGGCAAAAGCGGGTAAAACAGGACGATATCGTACTTATTGCAGGCGATATATCCTGGGCAATGCAATTGGATGACGCTATTGGGGACCTCAATGCCATCGGCGCTTTGCCGGGAAAAAAAATACTCATCCGGGGCAATCATGACTATTGGTGGAACAGCGTGACCCAGATCCGCCAAAGATTGCCTGAAAATATGTTCGTTTTGCAAAATGACGCTGTCAAAATAGAAAATTTTGTTTTCGCAGGCACCCGCGGCTGGATGGAGTCCGCCACTGCAGAAGATAAAAAAATTTTTGCTCGGGAGAAAATTCGTTTGGATCTCACTCTCTCGGCCGCAAAAAAACTATGTACGGATACTTCCATTCTGATTACTCTTTTACATTATCCTCCGGTAATCAACCGGACACACTTTAACGAATTTTGTGATTTAATGGAACAATATCAAGTAAAATATTGTATTTACGGTCACCTGCACGGCGTAGCACCAGCAGAAAGCGAACGCACAGTACATAACGGCATTACTTATATACTTTCTTCCTGCGATATGATTGGCTTTCAATTGCGGGAAGTGTTATAAACGGAGGAACATATGATCAATATTTACGAAGCTCCCTATGCGGGATGGAACAAATGCCTTTTTATTGAAAATGACGTTGTACAACTGATAGCAACCCTTGAAGTTGGCCCTCGGATCATACGTTACGCATTAAAAAACGGTGAAAATATGTTTTGTGAAAGAACCGATCAAATCGGCACCACCGGCGGAAATGAATGGAAAATTTACGGCGGCCATCGCCTTTGGCATTCCCCGGAAGTTCGTCCGCGCACCTATCCGGCGGATAACTTCCCTATAACCTATGCCGTAGAAGGAACCACGGTAAAACTTACTCCTCCAGCGGAAGATCTTTCGCGTACCCAGAAAGAGATTATACTCTCTCTAAGCGAAAATTCCAGCCGCGTTATGGTAGAGCATCGTATTACGAACACGGGTGCATGGGATATCGATATGGCACTTTGGGCTCTTACGGTTTTGGATAACGGCGGACTTGAGGTCATTCCCGAGCCGGAAAACTATGACGCACTGCTGCCTAACCGCAGAATTTCACTTTGGCCCTATTCCAAACTGAACGATTCCCGTGTTTATTTTGGTGAAAAATTTATTACCTTGATGTCCGATCCCAGCATAGAAGCACCATTTAAGCTGGGGCTCGATAATCCCTGCGGCTGGGTGGCACTTTTTAATAAAGATTGTCTCTTCATTAAGCGCTATCCCGTAGAGCCTGAGGCAGAATACCCTGACTTCGGTGTATCATTCGAAACCTATATCTGTGATTATATGACTGAATGCGAGAGCCTTTCCCCTATGATGCGGCTATCTCCCGGGGCAATGGGCGTACATGTGGAAGAATGGGAACTGCTGCCCTGTAAAATGCCAAATGCAAAGGATGAAAACGCACTGGAGGATATTTTTAACCGCTATATAAAATAAAAAGAAAGCTGCAGCAGCTTTATCTTCAGGCGTTAAAAGCACCCGCGGATCATCATACTGCTTACATAAATTATTTTTGCAGGGAACTCCACTGTGTTTCCCTGCATATTCTTTTAACAGAAACACCGTTGCATTATTTGAGCCAATATAAGCAAAAAATATTGATACAGTACGAGATTCCATTCAATAATGCTAAAAAGCAATATAATTGACAATAATATATAAGATGTGATATTATATTAAAGTATAAATATTCTTCTATTTTGTTTTTTACGGAGTTCTGATCTTTATATATGGAAAATATTATCGATGAGCTTGAAACAGTATCGCCTCAAGCTTCTAAACGCAACAGAATCTATGACGTTCCTGATATCGGCGTTCTGCCGAAAAAGCCGTTTTACAGCTTTTTTAAACGCCTTTTCGATATTGTTATTTCTATTCTGGCTCTGCTGATTCTGGCCGTGCCTATGATTATTGTTGCCATTATTATTTTGTGTGATTCCAAGGGGCCTGCCATTTATAAGCAAGAACGGTTAGGCAAAGACGGCAAGCCTTTTATGTTGTACAAGTTCCGCTCCATGCATTTAGATGCGGAAGATAACGGTGCGCAATGGGCCTGCGAAAACGATACCCGCTGTACCCGCATCGGTCATTTTTTAAGGAAGTCCAGAATCGATGAACTTCCGCAATTTTTTAATATCCTTGCCGGTCAAATGAGTCTGGTAGGCCCCCGTCCGGAACGGCCTTATTTCTATAACGAATTTGAACAATATATCCACGGCTTTTCCCAACGGCTGAAGGTCGTTCCCGGTCTTACGGGTTTAGCCCAGGTAAACGGCGGCTATGACCTTTTACCGGAAGAAAAAATCGTGTATGATATGGAATATATCAAATCCCGGTCTTTTCTGCTGGATATCAAATGCATTATAAAAACTATTGCCGTCATCTTCAATCATAACGGTGCAAGATAATATGGAACAAAAAAATATCTTAATTGTGAGTCCGTTTTTTTTTGATTATCATAACCGTATCAAACGGGCTTTGGAAGACCGCGGTGCCTGTGTTGATGTAGTGGACGAGCAGCCCTCTCACAGTGTGTTCGCCCGAATTATGATGCGGTTGGATATTCCGATTTATCACAGTATTACGCGTCGTTACTTCCGGGATGTTTTTTCCTCCTTAAAAAAAGATTATGACTATATTCTTTTTATCAAATGTGAAGCGCCTACTGTAGAGGTACTGCAGGAATTTAAAAAGCGCTTTCCTTTTGCAAAAAAAATTCTCTATTTATGGGATTCTGTAGCTAACATCAAAAGCATCCATAAAAAATTCGGCTATTTCGATAAAATCTTTTCCTTTGATAAAGACGATGTAAAAAGGTACAAGTTCTTGGAATATGCTTACTGGGGATATACGAAGGAATTTGAAGTAGAAAGTAACGCCATTCCAAAATACGATCTGGCATTTATCGGCACGCTGCATTCCGTACGTCCGGCAGTCCTTTCACAAATTGAAAAGCAATGCCGCCATTTAGGCCTTACGTTTTATCAATTTTTATATATTCCCCATCCTATTGTGTTTCTATATAACAAACTAACCAACAAAAATTTCAAAGGGGTAAAATACGCACAGCTGCATCGAAAACCGCTTTCTACGGAAGAAACGATACAAATCTATAAAGATTCAAAGGCCGTACTGGAGATCGAAAACAGCCGGCAGAGCGGCGCCACCACCCGATTGGGCGAAATGCTTGGTATGCAAAAAAAGATCGTTACTACCTTTAACTGCAAGGGAGAGGATTACTATCGGAAAGAAAATCAGCTGGTGATTGATTGTAAAAACGCCGTACTGAATCAGGAATTCTTCAATACCCCCTATGTACCGCTGCCCGAAGCCATTCGAAAAAAATATTCATTTGATGCGTTTATCGATACGCTGTTTAAGCAATAAATCAGTTTTAATCTTCAAACAATATAGCGTCCATTTTTTGATGCTATATTTTTCATTTTGGTTTTCAGACGATCTGAATCAAACAACCGAAAAAAATAGATATATAAAGAAAACAAATCAGACAAAGAGAGGTTTTATATGATGAATCTGTTAAAGGCAGCAAAAGAAAAGAAAGTATTATTGGTAGCCCATAGGGGTGTCTGCGGCGGAAACATTCCCTGCAATTCTCTGCAAGCCTTTCGCGCCGCGATCAATCAGGGTGCAGATATCGTAGAATTGGATGTTGACCGCAGTGCCGACGGCGAACTATTTATTCAACACCCCGGTATGGAACGGGTCCATTTGAGAATTCCTCATTCCATCCGAAACTATAACTCGGCGGAGTTACAAGAATTCCGCCTTTCTAACTGTGATCTTGCACCTACCGAATGGAGTATCGTACGTTTAGAGGAAGCCTTAGAGTTACTGCGCGGCAAATGCATCGTAAACATCGACAAGTTTTGGGAAAATCCCGAAGCCATTGCAAAACTGGTGCGCCGTTTAAAAATGGAAGATCAGATCCTGATCAAAACAGAAAATCGACCCGAATATTTGAATGACGTGGAAACCTATGCGCCGGATATTCCTTATATGACCATCGCCAACACAGAAGACACAACTCATGAAGCAATGATGAAGCGCAGCATCAACTATGTGGGTACGGAAGTCCTCTTTGAGACTGAAGATGCTCCTGTTGCTTCGGCCGAATATTTAAACCAAATGCATCATGATGGTAAAATCGTTTGGTCCAATGCCATCGTTTATAATTATCGTGCCGTTCTTTCTGCCCATCATAATGATGATATCTCCCTTACTGAAGATCCCACAAAAGGCTGGGGATGGCTGGCCGATCATGGCTTTGATTTGATTCAAACTGACTTTTTATTTCCCTGCAAACATTTTTTAGAAACCACCGGACGCCGAACCGTTGGTTAAAAAACAGCCCTTGCCGATCTTTCTATCAGCAAGGGCTTTACCTTTATTTATTGCCTGTAGAGCCAAACCCTCCAAAGCCTCTTTCTGTATCCTCAAGTTCTTGTACCTCTTCAAATTTCACCGTAATATACGGTGCAATGATCAGCTGTGCAATCCTCTCTCCCGGCTCTATCGTTTGCGCCTGCTTTCCATGGTTATGCATTGCCACGATAATTTCGCCTCGGTAATCGCAATCGATAACCCCTACTTTATTGGCCGGCGCAAGATCCCGCTTGCAGGCCATACCGCTGCGGGCATAGACCAACCCCATACAGCCCAAGGGCAGTTCTACAGCAAGTCCTGTATGAATAAAACTGGTTTGACCAGCCTCTATGGTCAATGCCTCGTCTAAAAGTGCATACAAATCGGCACCGGCGGCAAAAGCAGAACCATATTCAGGAAGTTTTGCTCTGTCATCAAGTTTTTTTATATTTACTTTCATCTTCAAGTCCTTTCCATAAAACAATATCTTTTAAGGCAAAAGAAGCTCTCAGATCGATAATCCGCTGGTTTTCAGAACCGCGAAAACGAATCGAAAGATTCTTTTTTTCCTCTATAAACTCACCATCCACCAAAATATCCAGCAGGGAGAGCATCTCATCGGTAACCTCACACCGCGCACGGCTGGGAGCAAGCAATTCTTTATCCAGTAAAAATCCCGTATAGCACCAGATATCCTTCTGTGGATACTGTGCCTTTACCTTTTTTAAAAACGGCACCAGGCGCCGCTGATTCACCGGCTCAAAAGGCTCCCCGCCTAAAAGCGAAAGTCCCCGGATATAGTCCGGCGCTAACGCCTGAAGAATCTCTTCCTCTTCTTTTTCCGTAAATTCCTTTCCATAGTCAAAGGCCCAAGCTTCCTCATTAAAGCAGCCTTTGCAACGATGGGTACATCCGCTTACAAAAAGACTGACGCGTACACCGATGCCATTGGCAACGTCAAATTTTTTTATATCCGCATAATTCATATTACAGATGCAGCACTCTGGCCTTGATCTCCTTTGTTTTGCCTACATTCCAGAAATTTTCGCCCAAATAGCCGCAGGTACGGCGCGTTACATTCATTTTTGCATGATCCTTATTGTGGCAATTGGGACATTCCCATTCATTCTCATCGTTAATGATAATCTCGCCGTCAAACCCGCACACATGGCAATAATCACTTTTGGTATTGAATTCCGCATACTGGATGTTATCATAGATAAACTTCACCAATTCCTCAAGCGCATCGAGATTATTACGCATATTGGGAATTTCCACATAGGAGATGGCGCCGCCTGAAGAAATCTTCTGAAACTGACTTTCAAAAGTCAATTTAGAAAAAGCGTCAATTTTTTCACGCACATCCACATGATAGGAATTCGTATAATACCCCTTATCCGTCACATCTTCTATCGTGCCAAAGCGCGCCTTATCAATACGGGCAAAACGGTAGCAAAGAGATTCCGCCGGCGTACCGTATAGAGCAAAGCCAATATTGGTCTCCTTTTTCCAACGATCGGTGGCATCACGCATATGCTGCATGACTGCCAACGCAAATTTTTCCCCCTCGGGCGTAGTATGGCTTTGACCGGTCATCAGCTTGGTAACTTCATATAGGCCGATATACCCCAACGAAATAGAGGAATACCCGCCGTAAAGCAGCTTTTCAATGCTCTCCCCGCGCTTTAAGCGGGCAATCGCACCATACTGCCAGTGCACAGGACTTGCGGTAGAAGTGATTTTTTTCACCGCCTCATGCCGGCACATCAGCGCTTCAAAGCAGAGCTGAAGTCTTTCATCAAAGAGCTTCCAGAATTTATCCATGTCTCCTTTGGCCACAATACCGATCTGCGGCAGATTGATGCTGACTACCCCCTGATTAAAGCGGCCTTCAAATTTATAATTTCCGTTTTCATCCTTCCAGGGCGCAAGAAAAGAACGGCAGCCCATGGGCGAAAAAACATTGCCTTCACAGTTTTCCCGCATTTTTTTTGCGGAAATATAATCCGGATACAGACGTTTCGCCGAGCATTTTACGGCCAGCTTCGTAATATAATCATACTTCCCGCCCTTTAAGCAGTTATGCTCGTCCAGCACGTATACCAGTTTGGGAAAAGCCGGCGTCACATATACTCCTTGTTCGTTTTTGATGCCCTCCAATCGCTGACGAATGATCTCTTCAATGATCATGGCATTTTCCTCAATATAAGGATCACCCTCTTCCAAATTCAAAAACAGCGTAACAAACGGCGACTGACCGTTGGTAGTCATCAAAGTATTGATTTGATATTGAATGGTCTGCACACCGCTGCGCAACTCATCTCTCAGGCGGATATGCGCAAGTTTGTCTATCGTAGCCTCGTCAAATTCATCCCCGCATTCATCTTGAATCTGCTTTTTGAATTTTTCATAGGATTTTCTCAAATATTTTCCCAAATGCTTAATATCCACCGATTGTCCGCCATATTGGCTGGAGGCAACAGCCGCAATAATCTGCGTGATGATAGTGCAAGCTACCTGGAAGCTTTTTGGGCTTTCAATCAGCTTACCGTTCATCACCGTGCCGTTATCCAGCATATCGCCAATATTTACAAGGCAGCAGTTAAAGATGGGCTGAATAAAATAGTCCGCGTCATGAAAGTGCAGGACGCCCTCATCATGTGCCTTCGAAATCTTTTCCGGCAGCAAAATACGGCGCGTAAGATCCTTGGATACCTCACCGGCAATCAAATCGCGCTGGGTAGAAGCAATCACCGCGTTTTTATTGGAGTTTTCCTCCATGACATCCTTGTTTGCATTACGAATCAAGCTCAAAATAGAATCATCCGTTGTATTGGCCTTACGCACCAGGGCACGGCTATACCGATAAATGATATATTTTTTGGCCAATTCAAAATGTCCCTGCTGCATCAGCTTGCGCTCAATGATATCCTGCACATCTTCTACCAGAATCCTGGTACGATGCTTTGCCTCAATATAATCAAGAATAGCATCGATCTCCTCCGCAGATGCCCGCTGATTCTCCTCTACCTCGGCATTGGCCTTTTGAATCGCCGTTACGATTTTGCTGCGGTCGTACTCAACAATGCGGCCGTCCCGTTTAATGATCTGCATTATCATTTCCTCCAAGCATGTTGGTTTATAGTTCTTGCTCATTATATATGAAAAGATATAAAATTTCAGTTGCATTTGCAACTTTTTAGTGGTAAAATACAAGATGTAGTAAATTCATTTTACAATTTTTACTATATTCTGTATGCTTTTTAGGTGATTTTATGGAGACTTTTCCTGTTTTTTCTGGCATTTCAACCGATGATTTCAACCATATGCATACGTGCTTTAATATGCAAACGAAAAATTTTTCCAAAGATGATACCTTACTTTTGGGTCATACCGAATCAGAAAACGTCTGTGTTCTGCAAAAGGGAACTGCCGGTATCGTTTGGTTTGATGAAAACGGAAACCGCATGATTTTAGAGCAGCTAACCGAGGGAAGTATCTTTGGCGGTTTGTTTTCTTATGCAGAGGATACCTATATCGTATTCAGCAGTGACTGTATCGTACTCTACATTGATTATGCACGCCTGATCCGTCAATGTGAAAATGCCTGTGAATGTCACAGCCGTCTGGTGAGCAACGTCCTGCAGCTGATAAGCCGGCGCACCCGGGAACTTTCGTCCAAAATCAATATCCTCTCGCAGCGCACAACGCGCGGTAAACTGACGGCTTATTTCAGCTTGCTCCAGGGCCGACAAAAACGGCGGCATATCGTTCTGCCGCAGACGCTGAGTGATCTTGCAGATTATCTGTGCGTAGACCGCAGTGCCATGTTTCGGGAAATCAAAAAAATGAAAGAGGAAGGCTTGCTGATCTCAAAAGGACGAAATTTTACCCTGTTTTATTAAGGAGTGTATTATATGGGAATCTGCCATATTATCGGTGCAGGAGATTTTTTTAAAGAGGATCTGACTATTAACCCGGAGGATCTGATTATCGCAGCAGACAAGGGACTGCTGTATTTAGAAAAGGACCCGGATATCATTGTAGGCGATTTTGACTCCCTCGGCTTTGTTCCACAGGGAAAACAAGTTGTCAAATTACAGGCGCAAAAGGATGAATCCGATATTTTTATGTGTATTCAAGAAGGGCTTGCCCGCGGATACCATGATTTCAGGCTTTACGGTGCCTGGGGCGGAGAACGGTTTGATCATACCATAGCCAATGTCCAACTGCTGCTGTGGCTGTATCGACACGGTTGCCATGCCATTTTATATGCAAAAAATCAAAAGCTTCAGGTATGCAGCCGTGCGGTACTGGAGCATTGCACCGGATACGTCAGTATCTTTGCTTTTGAAAAATGTAAGGTTCTGTTATCCGGCTTTCTCTACAGCGGAGCTCTGGATTTTTCTCCCGAATTTCCTTTAGGCTTAAGCAATGAACCGACTGCGCATGCTGAAATCAACGCCGATAAACCGGTATTGGTTATTACCGAAAAGAAATCCTCCGGCACCATTCATTGTGATCCATAAAAAACAGGCTGAAACATTGCTTTGTTTCAGCCTGTTTTATTTTATGCCTCAAGGGCTTTTTTCTTGACAAAACGGGAAAGCTCCTGGTTGATAAGCGCCTGTCCTTTTACGCTGGGATGAATCCCGTCAGAACAAAACAGATCTTTAATCTTACGATTTTTAATAAATGCCGCACGAAAATCAATGCACTCACAACCCGTTTCCACAGCAATAGCCTCAACGGTACGGGAATATTGTTCCTGATAACGGTAAATGGCAAAAACATCGCCCAACCAGTGCAAAATATTTTCTTTATTCAAACCATTGCGGCAGATCCAGGAAAAATATCTTTCAGCATCTACCGGAGGAAGCGTCGCCAGTATAGGAATAATTCCGTTGTTTTTTAACGACACCACCATTTTTTTATAAAGCTCACGGAACTTTTCCAACGGCGTATTAGAAAGATGTTCCTGTTCCGGTTCTTCAGCAATTTTTGCCCAGTTAAAGTCACTGTCATTTCCGCCGTATTCCACCAAAGCATAATCACAAACGGCGCCCTTTTCCAAATTGTTCTGTACAAGATGTATTCCCTTTTGCACAGTGCAGCCAAACTTAGAAAAATTAGCTACCTCCGCATGAATATCCTTGGCTAAGGCATCAATGCCAATCGCATCATTGATATAATAGCGCTGAGTTTCCTCATTGAGTGTCACTCCGCGCAAAATGGAATCCCCGTAAATTTGTATCTTTGCCAAAACAATCACTCCTTAATCAAAAAAACAGCTTGCATTACTTTGTTACTTAGTTTTCAATACTATATTATATCATTCTATCTGTATTGTCAACTATTTTTGCAAACTTATAAAACTTCGTTTGCAATATTAAACTTATTATGCTATACTATGTTTGAATTATACCCGAGGTGACGAAAAATGATACAGGAACAGCTGCAAGAATTTAATAAAAAAGTGGCTCAGCATAATCTACCGCGCTGGAAAGATCTTCCCGAGTTAGAGCTATACATGGATCAAGTTATCGTATTGATGCAAAAATATTTAGGACCGTACATGCTTTCAGAGGATCTTTTAACGCCTTCGATGATCAATAATTACGTAAAAATGAATGTACTTCCGGCGCCGGTAAAAAAGAAATACTCCCGGCTGCATATTGCTCGGCTATTAGTTATTTGTCTGATGAAGCGTCAGCTTCCCATCCCGGTCATCAGCCGCATGATCGAGGAGCAGGCCCAAGCCGCAGGAATGGACGGCTTTTTTAATGCTTTTGTTGAAACCTATGAAAGTGAATTTAAAAAAGTAGCGCAAAATGCCTATCCCGAGGAAGAACCTTTAGTCTGCGCACTGAAATTTGCCGTAAGTGCGGCAGTCAACCACACCATGGCGGAAAGTGCCGTAAACATTCTTTCGCAGCAGAGTCATGAAGAAAAAGAACCGAAAAAAAAGTCATAATTCCTGTTGTCTTTTCAGTTCCCATAAAATATATTGCCTCCCAAAGATCAATTTCCTATAAAATAAAAAAGGAACCGGGTACATGGCAACGCCAGATGAGGAAGTATTCATATAGAGGATACGGTGCAGCACCGATGAAGGTGCTGCACCGTATCGTTTTAGGAATATTAGGGGACTCCATAAATGAAAATCGGCGCTTAAAGCCGATTTATGCGGAAACTGTCCGCACAGTTTCCCTGCTTGTTATGGTAAGTGACATTTTTTATCGCTCCGGTGATTGTTTTTTCGGTTTGTATTTTGATCACATTTGTTTGCGTTAAACCTTAGATCCTTATCTTTTGGAAAAACTCTTTACATCATGGGTTAATATATTTGCCTGACACATAAAACACGCCATCTGTAAAAGGGCGATCCGGCGATGGCTTTTCAAGAACGCCTCTGCGGATCAATTCGTCCGTCACATAGCCGACAATTTGAAAAAGGTATAGGGAAACCCATTGGTTGATTTGGGGTTCCAGGCGTTTAGGTACAAATTTTGAGAAACTTTTCCGCACCGAAACGATCCATTCCAAAAGCAGATTTTCAAGCTCTTCGTCATTTATGCAAAACATAGAGATAAATGCGTCAAATTGTTCTTTCGTAAAACAGGCAAAATTCAGTCGATACTTATTTTCCTCTTTTACAATAAGACCTTTTTGAATCAGCCTTGCGGCATCTTCATCGGATAACGAATTTTTGTTTATAGTACCATCATAGTTTTGGGGGAGGATATCCTTTGCACACAGCCACCGCGTTCCCCCGTTATGATAAATTCCATTGTCAAAGTATTTGGAAATCCAATAATAATAGATGTACTCCGAATTTTTGCCTTGGTTTGCGCCATCATTGCCCGCCACATTACAACCAACGTTATATTCCGCAGGTATTTCGTTTTCATCGGCGGTTTCCTCCACGATAAACCAACCGTATCCGCCATCTTTGCGTGGTGGATACGCACCGTTTTCCATTTGTAGACGGTTGCTTTTCAGCGCTCCGATTTTTTCCCTTAAAACATATGGTATGATAAAATGACCTAAGCGCTCCATACCAAAATCATGGCCATAGAAGTTCAATCGATTTACTGTATCTGTCTTACTCTGAAACAATTGCTCAAATCGATCCGCAATCTTTTTTACCATTTCTTCCGAAACAGTTTCCACCATTTTTCGATCCTGTAACCGAAAGACAATAAAGTTCGCCGCATACTTTTTCCCGATTTTACACAAGGCGTCTCCGTATTCCAGCCGTGGAATCTCATCCTCAATATACATAGCGGGGATTCCCGTGCGAACACTGATTTCTTCCACGGTTTGCGGTTCTTCATAGGCTGCCTTGCAAATTGCGCGGGCAAGCTGTGTGTGCAAATAGCGGTCGGAATCCATGGAGCCGTTGCAAGCGAGAGTATTCCAATTGATTCTTTTATAAATATTCTCCATTTGTCTTATTCCTATCCTTTCTCTGACTTTTTGACGCCCTGTGTTCAGACGCCATTTGATTGTCGTTTCCGGAAGTTCATATTTTTGGGCAAGTGCTCTGACGGACATTTCGCCAATATAATAATCGACAAAAATGTTCCGATACATTTGGGAAAGCGTATGCAGACACCGAAAAACCGATTCAAAATGATGTTCTGTATTTTCATCGTTAATATCTGCGTAGTCATCATATACCGGATTCAAATCGGCGTACTCCTCTGACAAAACCACCCTCACTTTATTTTGTTTCTCAATGAATTTTGCATAGCGGTTATGTGCGATTCGCCAGATCCAAGCGTCAAGATTTTCAATTTCGTATTTCCGCATACCATCGAGAACATGGCAAAGGATTTCACCGGATAGATCTTCCGCGTCACAACGATTGTTCAGTCTGTTGCAGCAAAAATGAAATATCGGTTCCACATAAGGGATGATTTTGTCCTGATCCAAGTGATTACCTCCTTTCAAAACATATGTAATCATGATTACGCTTATTTAGTGTCTCAGTATCAAATTGGATAGGCATTTTTATGAAATATTTTTATAACACGAATTTGTGACTCTTTCGTCACCATTATACAGAAACCGGCGGTAAGGAGCAATCCTCACCGCCGGTTTATTTTCAAATTATTGCCTTATGTGGTGTTAATCCAACCCGCGTTCCTTTTAGAATATTGTGCTATATTTTCCAAGCATCCGATTCCGCTTTAAAAATGCGGAATTTTTTATCCGTTCTTTTTATCGATAATCACATGTCGATTGGGTTCTTCCCCTTCACTATAAGTCGTAACCAGCTTATCATTCTGCAAGGCAGAATGAATGATTCTTCTTTCAAACGGACTCATCGGCTCTAAAACCACTTTACGTCCGGTACGCGCTACCTGTCCGGCCATCTTTCTGGCCAACTTTATCAAGGTAAGCTCCCTTTTCTTCCGGTAGTTCTCTGTATCTATCGTCACCCGATGATAATCTTCCTTTTCTTTATTATATACCAAAGAAGAAAGATATTGTATAGCATCCAGGGTTTCCCCGCGGCGGCCGATCAGCACGCCCATGTCCGGTCCTTCTAAATTCACCAACAATCCGTTTTCAGTCTCGGCGGCTTTTATGGTTCCTTCTACCTGCATCAGCTGCATCAATCCGCTCAAAAAAGAAGTAACTTCATTTTCTACAAATTCCGTCCCCTCTGGAAAATACGGTTCCTTCAGCATCTGCTGACCTTCTTCACGGTGTTCTCTGCGCGGACGTTCCTTGCGCTCCCTACGAGGCGCACGTTCTTTGGGCTTGTCCTTATTCAATACAAAATCAGGAATTACAGCTTCGCTTCTCTCCGTAAGCCTTACCTTAGCGGGCTTGCTGCCGATACCGATAAAGCCTTTTTTGCCGTAATCCAATACTTCCATTTCAATTTCATCAATGGAAAGCTTCAACTGCTCCAAGCCCATATATAAAGCCTGATCGACAGTTTCAGCTTCTATCTCAATAACCCTGGCCATTATTTATTTTCTCCTTCAGCTTGTAATGCTTCCTTCTTCCTGTCTCTGGCATCAAGCACTTTATTGATCACAAAATTCAAAAGAATCATGCAAAGACTTGAAGTAATCCAGTAAATAGCCAGTGCGCTGGAAGATATCAGGCAGAAATACACAAACATCAGCGGAAAAATGATTTTCATAATCTTTCCGCTCTTTGCGGCTTGCACTGCCTGCTCCCCTGTCCCCATAGGCTGCTGCGTGGTCATATTAAAACTCAGCACCTGCACAACGCCGGCAAGAATCGGGAAAATATAAAATCCGTTACCGCCGATCCACGCGGCAGAAGTCGCATACGTATCGGCAACATACATCCGTGCTGCTTCCAACCCCGTGCTGACCTGCTGGGCAAACGAAGCA
>ERZ1673696.944-NODE-944-length-27404-cov-9.163955_pt1 | contig 27404 bp, 26 predicted proteins | sample MGYA00580226_ERZ1673696 | MGnify/ENA primary metagenome ERZ1673696 (study PRJEB41218, sample SAMN15661743) | gut metagenome | host: Homo sapiens | place: Canada: London | collected 2015-08-20/2019-03-30 | study: EMG produced TPA metagenomics assembly of... | reverse complement strand
AGGTCGTGAAAGCGAATGTGCCGCAGACCGTTCTGCTCCAGCAGCTTGCTGAAATTGGCGGTAACGCTTCTGGGGTTGAAGATATTGCCCATGGCATCCACAAAAACATAGCCGTCATACTTTTTGCTGTAGCAATTTCCGCATACGCGCCGATTCTCCTTTTGCTGCTCCCTCAGCACCAGCAGCTTTTCCCGGATGTTGCTGACCAGCGGCAGGGAGCGCAGGCTGGATTTTGTCTTGGCGCGGTCGGCGCAGACGATTTCACATTTGCCGTCTATCTTTGCGTTGGTTACAATGTGCTTAATGGTGATGGTGTCCCGCTCAAAGTCGATGGCGTCCCATTTCAGCCCCAGCGCCTCGCTGCGGCGCAGGCCGTAAAAGGCGGTCATCTGAATCAGCAGGGAGTACGGATGATCCTTGGACGCTTCCAGCAGCCTCTCCAGCTCCTCCTGCCGGTAATAGTCCGCAATGTACCGCTGCTTCTTGGGGCGCTCCACCTTGTCGGCGGGGTTGAAGGGAATCAGGTCCATTTTGACGGCGTATTTCAGCGCCTTGTGGATATTGGCGTGATAGTGGATCACCGTACCGGGCGACACGGTTTTCAGCTCATGCAGATAAAAGCTCTGAATGTGCTTGGCTTGGATTCCGTCCAGCGTCAGTCCGGTGTTTCGGAAATACGGTGCGATCTTTCCCTTTACCATCTGCGTGTAAGAGGAAAAGGTGGTCTTTTCCACCGAGCTGCGGATAATCTCCAGCCACAGCAGCGCCTCCGTGCCGGGATATCATGCATAAGCACTGCCGCAGCCAGCAGCAGGCGTACGGTAATTTCTTTCATAGGGGTTCTGTCTCCTTTCCTTCGACGCAAAAACGCAGAGCAAACCTGGAATGGGATCAAGTTCGGCTCTGCGTCTCTGCGTCTGGCATGATTGCTCTGTATTCTATTTTTCCACTGTGGGCTGCCACCAGGAAGGTCTGTTTACACTTAGGGCAGAACAGCGGGAAGTTTTCCGGTACGGTATCCTCCCGGATCTAGGTGCGGGTTTTGCCCCAGCAGGCCGGGCACAGCACCCAGTGGATCTTTTCACACTCCATATGGGACAGTCTCACTCCCCGTGATGCGCCACACTGGCGATCTCCTGCAGCTGGAAGCGGTATTCCTGGCGGACCTCCGGGTATTTTTCCCGGTCTACCCGGCTAAGGAACATCTCCAGCGGGCGGACCCACAGGCCGCCATCCCCGTACAGCTTGCGGTAGATGACACAGGGCACGCCGCTTTCCGAATCGTGCGCCAGGCCCTCCACCAGGTAATAATCGCCCTTAAAGTGGCGGTAAACTCTGCCGATCTGCAATTCCTGCATGGTGTTGTCCTCCTTAATTTGTCAAGCATATTTTTGCGGATATTTGGAATACCGGGCGGGGCTGTGTTGACTTTTTCGATGTAAAGCGCTAAAATAGCAAGGAGCAGCAAGCCGGCCGCAGGGCACGGCTTGTTTTATGGAAACGGAGAAAATGAAATGAAACATCAAAAAAGCACACGGAGCTTTGCCAGCCGGTGGGGCTTCATTCTGGCCTCGGTCGGTTCGGCGGTGGGGATGGCCAATGTATGGGGTTTCCCCAACAAACTGGGCAGCAATGGCGGCGGGGCATTCCTGCTGATCTACCTGCTGTTTGTCTTTATCTTCAGCTATGTCGGTCTTCCGGCGGAATTCGCCATGGGGCGGCGGGCGGCCACCGGCACCCTGGGGGCCTACCGCAATGCCTGGGCCACCCGTGGAGAAACAGCCGGGAAGGTGGGCGGTGTGCTGGGCTGGCTGCCGCTGGCCGGCTCCCTGTGCATTGCTATCGGGTATGCCGTTATTGTTACCTATGTACTGAAAGCGCTGGTGGATTCCCTGACCGGCACCCTGATGACCGCCGATGCCGCCGCCTGGTTCGCTTCCTTTTCGGCGCAGCCCTATTCGGTGGTGCCTTATCACATCATCGTAGTGGTGGGTACCCTGCTTACGCTGTTCCTGGGTGCGCACAGCATAGAGAAGACCAACAAGATCATGATGCCGCTGTTTTTTCTCATCTTCCTGGTGCTGGCGGTGCGGGTATTTTTCCTGCCCGGCGCTGCGGAGGGATATCAATTTATGTTTACCCCGCGGTGGGAGGCCCTGACAGACCCCATGATCTGGATCTGGGCCATGGGGCAGGCGTTTTTCTCGCTTTCGGTCACCGGCAGCGGCATGATCGTCTACGGGGCTTATCTCTCTCCGCAGGAGGATGTGGTGGGAGTGGCGCAGCATACCGCCCTGTTTGATACCATCGCCGCGGTGGTGGCCGCGCTGGTTATTATCCCGGCCTGTTTTTCCTACGGGCTGGATGTAGGCGCGGGACCCAGCCTGCTGTTTGTCACGCTGCCCACCATTTTGCAGGATATTCCCCTAGGTCAGCTGTTTGCCGTTATCCTGTATATTGCCATGATCTTTGCCGGGGTCAGCTCGCTGCAAAACATGTTCGAGGCCGTGGCGGAATCGCTCCAGAACCGGTTTCCCCGGCTGAGCCGCACCGCTACCCTCATCATCCTGGCCGTACTGTGCCTTGGCTTCGGCATCGGTATGGAGACCATCTCCCAATGGGGGCCGTGGATGGATCTTGTTTCCATCTATATCATCCCCATCGGCGCTACGCTGGGCGCTGTTTCCTGGTTCTATGTAATGAAAAAGGACGAGCTGCTTTCGGCCATCAATACCGGCAGCGGGAAGACCCGCGGCCGCCTGTGGTATGGCATCGGCCGGTACCTTTATGTTCCGCTGGCTGTTATCCTGTGCTGCGTTGCCCTGTTTATGAAGGTCGCGTTCTGATCCAATAAAATACTGCCTCCCGCCGGAGAGCCCGGCCGGGGGCATTCCTTTTGCGAAAAAAGGGAGGTACCCACACCGGTATCTCCCTTTATGTATTACGGCTTACAGCACTACCCGCAGTACAAAGCGGTCATCCACCACCGAGAACTGGCAATTGCCATGCAGCTTTTCCGCCACATAACGGATGCTTTGGCTGCCAAAGCCGTGGCCTTCCTCCTTGGCTACCGGCAGGCCGTCCCGCAGCTCCGGGGCCTCGGCAAAGGTATTCTTGATGGAAATGAGCAGCTTGTTTTCCTTCATGCGCAGGTCCAGCTCGATATAGCGTTTTTCCGGCGGCAGCTTTTTGACCGCGTGGATAGCATTTTCCAGCGCGTTGGAGAGAATGGCAGTCAGATCCACCTCGGAATAGGGCAGTTCCTCCGGTATCTGCACCGAGTATTTGAACTCGATGCCGCAGGCTTTGATCTTTTCCTCGTAGGAGGAGAGGATCAGATTGACTACCTCATTTTTGCTGTAACACTGGGTGGCGGTATTATCGGTGGCGGTGATGACCTCGCGGATGAATTCCTGCGCCTTTTCGGTCTCACCATTTTCGATGTAGCCGGAAATATTGGTGAGGAAGTGGCGCATATCATGCCGCAGGATGGAAATTTCATATTGGGAGCGTTTGATTGCCTCGATCTCTTTTTCGGACTGAGTACGCTTCATTTCCATCAGCTGGTTGCGCAGCTCCGCTTCCCGTTTTTCCTCATACTGCTTAAAGTACATGAACAGGAACAGGATGTAGGCGATGCACAGCACAAAGCCCAAAAATTCCGTTACGACCTCCCGGCCGGAATACAGCAGCGTGGTATATACGCCGGTGATATAATCAAACACATAGTAGACTAGTGGCATTAGGCCCAAGATGAGGAGGGACCGAGTGGGCTTTTGCAACAGCTGCGCGGTAGCATCGGAGACAAACCGTATAAGGATAATGAAGGTGATGACTGTGACGGTGATGCGTACCGCGTAGTAGATCCACATCTGAGGCATGGCAGCATAGGCCACCAGGCCCACCCACTTGCTGATCTGGCAGCAAAGATAGGCAGTAAGCACCGAAAGGACGGAAAGCGCCGGTTTGTACTTATAGTAGCGGGAAAGGAACAGCACCAGCGGCAGGTGGATAATAAGAGGATAGATTTTTTCGGTACCCTCGGTGCCCAGGCCCAAGTAAGCAGCGATATAGATGATTCCCACCGCGCCGGAAAAAATGAGCAGAGTAAAGACATTGTGGCGGTTCATGCGAACGCCCAGGAAGGCTGCAGATATGTAAACGCCAAACAGAAGCGTAGTAGCATTATGCAGCACAGCCAATATGCTTTCCAGCATGGAGGTCCCTTCTTTCTTTATTCCTCTTGGAACATATGCGCGAAATAAGCCTCCTGAAAGGCTTTGCCGTAGCCCCTCGCGATGGGAATGCTGCGGCCGGATTTTGTAAAGATCTCGTTATTATTAAAGTGATCGACATTGGGCAGGTACACCAGGTAGCTGCGGTGGCACTTGAAGAACCCGCTGCTGACGGTCAGGCGCTCCTCAAAAGAACGCAACGGTTCGGAGGTTTCCACCACCTTATCTCCGCGCAGATAAAATACCACCCGTTTATTCTGGGCTTCAGCGTATTCGATGTCGTGGAAATAGAGCTTCTGGAAACCGAAGGAGGTCTTCAGCACCATGTTTTTCGGCTCCGCCTCAAAGAGATGGCTGCAATCCTCCAGGGCCCGCCGCAGCCGCTCGTAGGTGATGGGCTTGAGCAGGTAATCCTGTGCCCTTACCTCGTAGGATTCCAGGGCAAATTCCGGAGAGGAGGTCAAAAAGATGATCTTTACCGCGGTATCCTGCGCGCGCAGCTCCCGTGCGGTATCCATCCCGTTCAGCAGCGGCATCACAATATCCAGCAGGATGATATCCATGCGGAAGGCCGCGTTTTTGGAGATGAGCTCGTCCCCGTTATCAAAGGGATACAGCTCGGTGGGGATCCCGCTGTGATCCGACCAGATGTGGATCATCTGCACCAAGCGTTGCAGGAATTCCTTATCGTCATCACATACGCCAATGCGCAGCATGCCCCTCACCTCCTCTTGTCGTTAGTCTTATTCTATTTTATCCATGTCGATTTTGCAACTATATCGCGCTGCATTTCACACCGATTTTTTCGCATTTCGCACTTGGGCCATTTTCACTTGCTTTCCCATGCTACAATGAAGGCAATTAAATAGTGTACTCTTGTCGCAATTATTCATTTTACCCAATCAACATGGAGGAACTACCCTTGAAAAAAAGAATACTGAGTTCTTTGCTGGCGCTCTTTCTGGTGCTGGCCTTTGGTGCGTGTGGAGAAGATATCTCCACGCCCGAGCCCAACGCCGAGGCCGGCACCTGGGCCATCTACTGGTACCTGTGCGGCAGCGACCTAGAATCGAACGGCGGCTTTGCCACCAGCGACCTGATGGAAATGATGGAGGTAGCCCTGCCTGAGAATGTCCGTGTCGTCATCCAAACCGGCGGCGCCAAGACCTGGCAGAACAATGTCGTTGATGCCGATATTCTGCAGCGCTATGTGTATGATAGCGAGGGGCTTACCCTGGTGGATGAGCTGCCACCCGCCAGCATGGGCGATGCCGCCACGCTGACGGATTTTCTGCGCTACTGCAAACAGAATTACCCGGCTGAAAAGACTGCCGTTCTCTTTTGGAATCACGGGGGCGGCTCGGTAAGCGGAGCGGCCTTTGATGAACGCTACGGCTATGACTCCCTAACCCTGGATGAGATGCAGACTGCCTTTGGCCGGGTGTGGGAAGCCGATGAAAACAATCCGCCTCTGGAGCTGGTAGGCTTTGATACCTGCCTGATGGCCACGGTGGATGTGGCGGGCACCTTTGCCGGTACCGCACGCTATCTGGTGGCCTCCGAGGAAGTGGAGCCCGCCAACGGATGGGACTATACCGGCTGGCTGGGCGCCCTGGCCGCCGATCCCGCCATGGACGGCGCCGCACTGGGTGAGGTCATCTGTGATGCCTACTACGCCGGCTGCCAGGCGGTGGGCACCCACAGCAACGCCACCCTTTCCCTGACCGACCTGACCCGCACCGGCCCGCTGCTGGAGGCCTATGAGGCCTTTGGCGCTGAAGCGCTGGCCGCTGCCTGCGAGGATCCCGGGTTCTTCTCCCGGTTTGCCCGCGTTGCCGCGCAGAGCGAAAACTACGGCGGCAACACCCGTGAGCAGGGCTACACCAACATGGTGGATCTGGGCCACATGGCCCGGCAGAGCACCGGCCTGCTGCAAACCGCCGGAGATGTGCTGAATGCCCTGGAGGACTGTGTGCTGTATCGGGTCAGCGGGCCCTACCGCGCCGAATCCACCGGCCTTTCCTGCTACTATTCCTACAATGGCGACCTGAACGATCTGTATGGCTACACCAATGTCGGCGCCGGCCAGGCGTTCAAATATTTCTACTCCTACGAGCTGACCGGCCAGCTGGATGACAACGGGATGGAGTATATCTCCGGCATGAACTACGAGGAGCTGCCGCAGATACAGAGCCTGGCCGCTATGGGTTGGGACGGTATGCCGCTGCAGGTGGATGAGGACGGTGTTTCCCATCTCACCCTGGGGCCGGAAGCCGACAGCATTCTGGCGGGCATCGGCTTTTCGCTGTACTATTTTGATGAAGAAAACGATATCATGCTGCTTTTGGGCACCGATAACGATATGAACGCTGACTGGGAAAACGGTGTCTTCTCCGATAACTTCCGCGGCGTATGGGGCGGCATTGATGGGCATATGGTCTACATGGAGCTATGCTTTGAGGGTGAGGATTATAACCTTTACTCCGTGCCGGTGCTGCTGAACGGCGAGCCCTACAACCTGCAGGTCGCCTACGACTTTACCACGGAAGAGTGGAGCATCCTGGGGGCCCGCCAGGGCATTGGCGAAGCCGGTATGTCCGATAAGGAGCTGCGCCTGCTACAGCCCGGCGATACCCTCACCACCATCTGGTATCTCTCCTCCTATTCTGGGGAGGATGGCCTGGAGGCCTATGCCGTGGAGGAGCTGACCGTGACCGCAGACACCGCCTTTGCCGAAATGGAGCTGCCGAACGGCCGCTACGGCATGGTATTTGAGATGCGCGACGCCATGGATAATTACGCCTATTCCGATAGCGTATTCTTCCTGTGCGAGGACGGAAAGATCTCTACCCTGATCTACGAATGACCCACTATCCCGTTATAGACCGCATCCCGCGGTTTATATAAAAAAGAAAAAGTATTTGGAGGAACGAACTATGAACACCAAGAAACTGCTTGCTATCCTGCTGGCTGCTGTAATGATGCTGGCGCTGGCCGCCTGCGGCGATGAGCCCGCCCCCACCCCCGATCCCGATCCCAACCCCGTGGAGAACCCCGACGGCAACAATGAGCCCCAGAGCGTCCTGACCATGTATACCTTTATGGATACCGTCCCTGATTTGGTCGGCACTGCTTGGAGCTTTATCGGTGGCTGTGTCAACGGCGTTGTGATGACCGAAGATCAGGTCAATCAAGTTCTGAGCCAGATGGATGACTACTATCAGTTCTATTTCAATGATGAGACCACCGTTACACTGTATCAGGGCAACGACACTGCACCCGAAGGTACCTACTCTGCTGTAAATGACACCACTGTAAAGATCGAGGTAGAGGGTGTCACCTATGCCGCTGTCTTTGCTGAGGGCGAATATGGCCCCCTTCTGGTTGCCATGCTGGATTCCACCGGCACCAACGCCTTGGTGTTCGAGATGGTTGTTGAAGGCTGATCCAAGCCATTAGGAACCGCGCAGTAAGTTAAAACCGCGGGCGGGCATATGGGTTCAACCCGCGCCCGCCCCTTTCCTATCCCTGCGCCGGTTGCGAAAAACTTCTACGGTTTGCAAAAAAGACGCCTTTCGGCGTCTTTTTTTGCGTGCTTTATTCCTTTGGGGATTTTGTATCAGCGGCCTGCCCGCTCGGCCTGTCGGCGGGAAAATTCGCACCCGCAGTAGGGCTGGCGGTACAGACCATATTCCCGCGAAAGCGCGATGGACCGCTGATAGCCGCCCTTTTTCTTAAAATCAGAGGGCAGGTATTCCACCCCATACCGCTTGCCCAACTCCTGCCCAATGGCATTGAGCAGCGGAGCGTTTTTATGGGGGCTTACCGTAAGCGTGGTGGCAAAAAGGGGAAATCCTTTCTCTTGGGCATAGGCCGCCGCGCGTTCCAGCCGCAGCCGGAAGCACCGTTCACACCGGCTGCCGCCCTCAGGGGCGTCCTCCAGGCCGGCCGCAGCCCGCAAAAAGGCCTCGGAGGAGATGGAATCCTCCACCATCGTCACATCCCGGCAAAAGGGCGCCTCGGCGCAGAAGCGCCGCAGCTCCGCCAGCCGCTTTTGGTATTCCGCCGGGTCGGTGATATTGGGATTGCAGAAAAACAGCGTAATGGAGAAATATTGGGTCAGGTACTCCAGTACATAAGAGGAGCAAGGCGCGCAGCAGGCATGCAGCAGCAGCGGCGGACGGGACACCACGCACAGCCGCTCTATTGCTTTTTCAGTCTCCCGCTGGAAGTTCGGTTTTTCCATTTTACCGCGCCTCTTTTCCGCTTTACTATCCCTATTATGCCACACCCGGCCCCAAAAGAAAAGCCCCCGCTAATGGCGGGGCTTTTGCTCAGCTGCCGTGCGTGCGCACCAGCAGCCGGTCCAGGTTATTGTGCTTGCGATAGGCTTCGCAGTACAGGCGGGTGCACTTCTGGTACAGGGCAAATTTCTTCCGGGCGGATTCCTCATCGCCGTATACCTTCCAGGTGCCCACGCACTTGGCACAGCGGGCGCCATGCCGGATAAATCCGCTGACATCCTCCGCCGGATAACCCAGGAACAATCCGATCTCATGCGGAAAATCCTTTCCCCTGTTCAGGCGGCGCACCAGCTCCACCACACAGCGCTCGGGGTCTTCGGTGGGGTAGCGCTTTTCCCTCAGAATGTCGCGTGCCCCCTGCTCCCGCAGGTCCCGCCGCAGTTTTTCCGGGCGATACATGTAGATGAGCTCCCGGTCACCCAGGCTTTTTACCGGTACCAGCCGGATACCGCAGGGCACCAGCCGTTGGTTCAGTCGGCGGATACTCTGCCACAGCGTGCGGGTATCCTCCGCTGGGCAGCTGAATAGGTTTCCTGTTTTTAGCCCTGCCATGGTGGGGCTGCACTGCTCCACCACCAGTTCTTCCGACATCCCGACGCCCCCTTTCCGCTTGTGCTGTTAGTATATCATTTTGGCTCCGCTTTATTTACGCTGGAACAGCCCGCCCAGGCCGTGCTTTTCCTCACAGGGCGCGGTGGTCACGCTTTTCAACTCATAGCCAGTCTCGGCGATCACCGCCCGCAGGCGTTCCTCCCCCAGCGGTTCCTCGCACTGGATGACCGTTTCGCCCTTGGTGTGGCTGGAGCTCACCTTCTTTACAGCAAAGTGGCTGCGGATGGCATCATTGATATGCGCCTCACACATGCCGCAAGCCATACCATCCACCTTCAGCGTCATCTGTACCATCTCACTCATCCTTTCTTCTCCGCCGCGTTTTTCAGCAGTGTTTTTATTTTGTATTTGATGTAACTGAGTCCCGCGGCAACCGCCAGCAGCAGCGCCGCAGTCCAGCACAGTTCCTGTATGTTCATGGGGTCCTCCTTAGGAGGCCGCCTCTTCTACCGTCTGGTGGTCACACAGCCCCGCCAGGCTCTCTTCCGGCACCTGCGCCAGCAGCTGGCAGATCATCGTCTGCGGCTCCGGCAGCTCCGGGAAGCCCTGCCGCAGCAGTGCCGCTGCACCATGGTAGTACCGCTGGTACCGCTCGGCTGTTCTGCTGCCGTATTCGGTCAGCGAGACCGCCCCGCGGGTGCCTTTCTTCACTAACCCCAACGCCGTCATGGTATCCACCATATTATGGACGCTGGGCGGAGAAAGCTCTAGTGCCGCCGCCAGATCGACGCAGCGGGTGTGTCCGTTTGCGGCAGTCAGCCGCAGCAGCACCAGCAGGTAGCGGATATGGGCGGCCGTCAGTGCGTTTTGGTTAGCCATTGCTTACCTCCTGTTAAGGCAAAGGGGAAACGCAGATGCTTCCATCCGCGTCTCCCCGCCTGTTGCTTTGTTACTTCTGGTGGCAGGAGCCCGACATGGCGCAGTGGGCACAGTTGCAGCCACAGCTGGATTTTCCTTTTTTCTTGTCCTTTACCAGCTTCCGGATGATGAGTACAACAACGAGAAGCAATACGGCCGAGATCAGAATCGTACCGATATTTTCCGTGATCCATGCTAGCATAAGTCCGACTCCTTTCTGTTATGTCTATGGTCTAAAGTGATTTTGCGAATTACATCTCTACCTTGGTGGTCAGCTTGGTGGCCTCCTTATAGGGGCGTACCAGCATGTAGATGATAGCAGCGAGTACGATGACCGCAGCGATCACACCAATGATATTGGCATTGCCGGTGAACAAGCCGCCGAACTGGTTGATCATCAGGGCTACCGCATAGGCAAAGCCACACTGATAGGCGATGGCGAACCAGGTCCACTTGGGGCTGTTCATCTCACGCTTGATAGCACCGATGGCCGCGAAGCAGGGAGCGCACAGCAGGTTGAATACCAAAAAGCTGTAGCCGGTGATACCGTTGAACGCAGCCGCGATAGCATCATATACCGTACCGGCGCCGCCGCTGTACAGTACGCCCAGCGTACCAACGATGTTTTCCTTCGCAACCAGACCGGTGATAGAAGCAACGGTCGCCTGCCAGTTGCCCCAGCCCAAAGGTGCAAAGATCCAGCAAATGGCATTACCGATCTTGGCAAGGATAGAAGCGCTGATCTGATCCTCCTCCAACATGCCGAACTGCCCGTCCAGCCAGCCGAAGCGGGAGGTAAACCACACAAAGATGGTGGAAAGCAGAATGATGGTGCCCGCCTTCTTGATGAAGGACCAGCCGCGCTCCCACATGGAACGCAGGACATTGCCCAGAGTGGGCCAGTGGTATGCAGGCAACTCCATAACGAAGGGAGCAGGATCGCCGGCAAACATTTTGGTCTTCTTCAGCATGATGCCGGAAATGATGATGGCAGCCATGCCGATGAAGTAAGCGGAGGTGGAAACCCAGGCGCTGCCGCCAAACAGAGCGCCGGCGATCATGCCGATGAAGGGAACCTTGGCGCCGCAGGGGATAAAGGTGGTGGTCATGATGGTCATGCGACGGTCACGCTCATTCTCGATGGTACGGGAAGCCATGATGCCGGGGATACCGCAGCCGGTACCGATGAGCATGGGGATGAAGGACTTACCGGAAAGGCCGAACTTACGGAAGATACGGTCCAGTACGAAGGCGATACGGGCCATGTAGCCGCAGGCCTCCAGGAAAGCCAGCATCAGGAACAGCACCAGCATCTGCGGCACAAAGCCCAGCACCGCACCGACGCCCGCCACTATGCCGTCCAAAACCAAGCCGGAGAGCCAGTCGGCGGTACCGGCCCGCTCCAGGGCGTTCCCCACCAGCACGGGGACGCCGGGCACCCAAACGCCGTAATCAGCAGGATCAGGCTCATCAAAGCCATTCTTCTCCAAATAACTTACTGCATCTACATAAGTCATGGGAACAGTGGTATCTTTATCTGCTCCTTCGGGGATTGCGTCATAGTATGCAGTCCACTCGTCAACCGCGAGGGTTTCTTCATCTTCTACCTCTATGGTAGCGATGTTTCCGGCAGGCTTAAATTTCTTCATCTCCGCCAAGGCAGCATCGGCGTCAAAATCCTCCGCGTCCATGTCCAGACCCAAGAAGGCATCTACCGCTTGAGTAGCCGCGGTATAATCGTCCGCCTGTTCATGATATGCCTTGCTGCCAATGCCCAGCAGGTGCCAGCCATCGCCAAACAGGCCGTCGTTGGCCCAGTCGGTCGCGGGGGCGCCCACGCCCACCATGGCCACCCAGTAAACGATGAACATGACGACCGCGAAGATGGGCAGACCCAACCAGCGGTTGGTCACGATGCGGTCGATCTTATCGGAGGTGGAAAGACCGCCGTGATTCTTTTTCTTGTAGCAGGCCTTAATGACCTCGCCGATGTAGATATATCTCTCGTTGGTGATGATAGACTCGGCATCGTCATCCATTTCGGTCTCTACGGCCTTGATGTCGTTTTCGATGTGCTCCAATACTCCCTTATCGATATTCAGGGAGGAAAGCACCTTATCATCACGCTCAAAGATCTTGATGGCGTACCAGCGCTGCTGCTCTTCGGGCATATTGTGCACGGCGGCCTCCTCGATATGCGCCAGTGCGTGCTCTACGCTGCCGGAGAAGGTGTGCTGCGGAACGGTCTTGCTGTTCTTGGCGGCATCAATGGCAGCCTCGGCGGCAGCCATAATGCCGGTCCCCTTCAGGGCAGAGATCTCCACCACCCTGCAGCCCAGCTGGCGGGAAAGCTCTTCTACATTGATCTTATCGCCGTTTTTCTTTACCAAGTCCATCATGTTGATGGCGACGACGACCGGGATGCCCAGCTCGGTCAGCTGGGTGGTTAGGTACAGGTTACGCTCCAGGTTGGTACCATCAATGATGTTCAGGATGGCATCGGGGCGCTCGCCCAGCAGATAATTACGGGCTACTACTTCTTCCAGGGTGTAGGGGGAAAGGGAATAAATGCCGGGCAGGTCGGTGATGGTAACACCTTCGTGCTTTTTCAGCTTACCTTCCTTTTTCTCTACGGTAACACCCGGCCAGTTGCCTACAAACTGGTTGGAGCCGGTCAGTGCGTTGAACAGGGTAGTTTTACCGCTGTTGGGGTTACCGGCAAGGGCAATTCTTACATCCATGCGTTATGGCCTCTCTTTCTGATGATTTTGATTAGCAGACGCTAACCATGTGTCGTTAAAAATGCGGGATGCAGCCTCCCGCGGGGTCCGACTTATTCTACCTCTATCTGTTCGGCATCGGCCTTGCGCAGAGAAAGCTCGTACCCGCGCACCGTTACCTCGATGGGATCGCCCAGCGGCGCTACCTTGCGGATATAAACCTCAACACCTTTGGTCAGGCCCATATCCATGATGCGTCGCTTGATGGCGCCTTCGCCATGGATCTTTACCACACGGACGGTCTCGCCGATCTTGGCCTCTTTCAGATTTTTCATCGTCTGGTTCCTCCTTCTTGTCACATTTCGCTTGTGCTTATGTAGTGTAAAAAGGCATCGTTGCCGTTATACCATAATTTTTACCGCCATCTCTTTGCTGATGGCCACGCGGGCTTCCTTTACATTCACTATCACATTGCCGCCCAGGGTGTTTACCACGGTCACTTCACCGCCCACCACAAAGCCCAGATTCTCCAAATGGCGTTTTACCTCCGGGCTGCCGCCAATGCGCTTGATGATATTTTCTTCCCCTACCTGCGCCAGGCTTAAAGGCATCATTTGTTTGTCCTCCGTTCCTCAGCCGGTGTCTTTCTTTTGGCTGATGTCACTTTGCAGTTAGCACTTGCTAACCATGCATTATAATACAAAAACCGCCCTCTCTTGTCAATGGATTTTTCTCAAAAAAAATTCTCCTCCCGCATTTTCGGCAGTCCTGCCATCAGGTTAGCCTTGACTAACAAAAAACTTGTGCAGTTTGCCAAGGCTAACTCGTCATTTCCCCCGCCGCATTACTGTTTTGCTCCTTTTTTATGGAGAATTTCCCCCACAGCCTTGCACTTTGCCCCAAAAATGTGTAAACTATACTCGTAAGGTCTTATTTGCGGCCCATCCATCTCTTATTATGTAAGGAGTATTCTATGCTGGAATTGCAACACATCAGCTACGAAACCGAAGAAAACCGTGAAATACTGCACGATATTATCCTGACGATCCAGGACCGCTTTGTGGCCATCACCGGCCCCAATGGCGGCGGTAAATCCACCCTGGCCAAAATCATTGCCGGTATCTATACCCCCACCTCCGGCCGCATCCTGCTGGATGGCGAGGACATCACCGCCCTTTCCATCACCGAACGCGCCCGCCGGGGCATCAGCTATGCCTTTCAGCAGCCGGTGCGCTTTAAGGGTCTGCGGGTCGGCGACCTGATGAACCTGGCCGCCGGAAAGGACGCCAATATTGCCGAAGTCTGCGCCTACCTCAGCGAGGTTGGTCTTTGCGCCCGGGATTATATCGACCGTGAGTTGGACGCCAGCCTCTCCGGCGGTGAATTAAAGCGCATCGAGATTGCCATGGTGCTGGCACGCGGCACCGCCCTTTCGGTCTTTGATGAGCCGGAAGCCGGTATCGATCTCTGGAGCTTTCAGAATCTCATCCGTGTCTTTGAAAAGATGTACGAGCAGACCCGCGGCAGCATCCTCATTATCAGTCACCAGGAACGCATCCTTAATATCGCCGATACCATCGTTCTGCTGAAAGATGGCCGCCTGGCGGAATGCGGTCCCCGGGAGGAAGTCCTCCCCCGCCTGCTGCGCAATATCGATACCGCCCCGCCGGTGTGCAGTATGCTTTCCGATCCCATCAAGGAGGTGCGCTGACCATGATTGACGAAATCCAGAAACGATTGCTGAAAGAGGTCGCCGATCTCGACAGCCTGCCGGTAGGCGCCTACAATATCCGTGCCAATGGTGCCCCCGCCGGGCGCAATACCACCGCCCATATCAATATCGTCACCAAGACCGATAAGCCCGGTATCGATATTATCATCGCCCCCGGCACCAAAAATGAAAGCGTCCACATTCCCGTGGTCGTCAGCCAAACCGGCCTCAAGGACCTGGTCCACAATGACTTCTATATCGGTGAAAATGCCGATGTGGTCATCATCGCGGGCTGCGGCATCCACTGCGCCGGGGCCGAGGAAACCTCCCATGACGGCATCCATACCTTCCATGTGGGGAAGGGCGCCCACCTGCGCTATGTGGAAAAGCACTACGGCGAAGGCGAAGGCCGCGGCAAGCGGGTAATGAACCCCACCACCATTGTCTACCTGGAGGAAGGGGCTTCCATGGATATGGAGACCACCCAGATCGCCGGCGTAGATGACACCCTGCGCAAAACCGGCGGCACTCTGGCGGCCGGTTCCACCCTTACGGTGCACGAGAAGATCATGACCACCGGCGACCAGCACGCCATCACCGATTTTGCCATCGATCTGAACGGTGAGAACTGCAGCACCGATGTGGTAAGCCGCAGCGTGGCACGGGACCACAGCAAGCAGGAGTTCCGCAGCAGCATCAATGGCAACAATGCCTGCGCCGGTCACAGCGAATGTGACGCCATCATCATGGATAAGGCCTGCGTCATCGCCACCCCGGCCCTTACCGCCAACCATGTCGATGCCGCCCTGATCCACGAAGCCGCCATCGGCAAGATCGCGGGTGAGCAGATCATCAAACTGATGACCCTCGGCCTGACCGAAGAGGAAGCCGAGCGGGAGATCGTCAACGGATTCCTAAAATAAACGAAGGAGGCTCATCCCATGAATATTACCGAACGCTTCTTAAAATATGTGGGCTACGGCACCAACAGCGATGAAAAGAGCGAGACCTGTCCCTCCACCCCCAATCAGCTGGTGCTGGGGGCCGCCATTGCTGAAGAACTGAAAGCCCTGGGACTTACCGATGTAGAGCAGGATGCCGATGGCTATGTTTACGGCTATCTCCCCGGCGAGGGCGAAGCCCTTGGCCTTATTGCCCACATGGATACCAGTCCCGCCGTCAGCGGCGATCACATTAAGCCCCGCATTGTCACCTACCCCGGCGGCGTACTGGAGCTGGGCGCTTCCACCCTTTCCCCCACCGATTATCCCTTCCTGGAGGAATACATCGGCCAGGAGCTTATTGTCACCGATGGCACCACCCTGCTGGGCGCCGATGATAAAGCCGGTGTGGCGGAGATCGTTACCCTGTGCGAGTACCTGCTGGCTCACCCCGAGGTAAAGCATCGTCCCATTGCCGTCTGCTTCACCCCCGATGAGGAGATCGGCCGCGGCACCGACCGCTTCCGCATGGATCGCTTCCCTGCCAAGGAAGCCTATACCGTGGATGGCGGCGAGCTTGGCGAGATCGAGTATGAAAACTTCAATGCCGCGGCGGCGACGGTCAAGGTGCGGGGGCTCAATATCCACCCCGGTAGTGCCAAAAACAAAATGAAGAACGCGGCCCTGCTGCTGGCGGAATTTATCGGCCTGCTGCCCGCCGCCGAAACTCCCGCCCACACCGAGGGCTATGAGGGCTTCTTCCACCTCTGCGAAATGTCGGGCGATGAATCCTCCGCCGAAGCGGCCTACATCATCCGCGATCACAACCGGGAAAAGTTCGAGACCCGCAAGGTGCTCATGCAGCAAACTGCCGATTTTATGAATCAGAAATACGGTGCCGGCACCTTTACCCTGCATATGACCGATAGCTACTACAATATGAAGGAGAAGCTCACCGACCATATGTACCTGATCCATAACGCCGAAGCCGCCATGCAAAAGGCCGGCGTCACTCCCAAGATCGTCGCCATCCGCGGCGGCACCGATGGCGCCCGTCTCTCCTACGAGGGGCTCCCCTGCCCCAACCTCTCCACCGGCGGTCTCAATTTCCACTCCATCCACGAATTTATCCCCGTCCGTTCGCTGGAAAAGATGGTCGAAGTTCTCCGGAACCTTGTCACCCTGTAAAAGCACAAAAATATTCCCCCTGCCGCTCCTTTCCGGGAACAGCAGGGGGAATTTTTATGTCAGCTTATTTTTCATAACGCTCAACCATGCGCCGGAAAGATTCTGCGGTGTAAAAGCCACCGGATCGACCGCCACAAAGGGGGCAGGCTCCACTCCAAGAAAATAGTGAGCACAGGCGTATGCCAGCAGCCGTCCTATTTCATAGCTGTTCGGCACCACCACGCCAATGACATTACTGTGCTCATCCAGCTGGTCTATCACTTCCTTACTTACGCCCTGCGTCACCACCTTAATATCGGTACGCCCCAGCAGCGACAGTACTCCCAACACCGCCTCCGCCATGCGGCTTTGGCTGATGTACAGCGCCTCTATCTGCGGCAGCTCCCGCAGCAGGTCGTTTATCATCGTGTACGCCTGCGTTTCCTCGGTATACTGCACCACCTTATCCAGTGTGATCAGTGGGAACTCCTCCTCCAATATGCTGATGGCACTGCGATCACGGTGCCGCGCCGGCTGGGAATCTCCGCCGTAGCACAGGTAGGCGGCATGGGTCAGCCCATGCGCTGTCATGTATTTGCCCAGCAGCCAGCTGGCCTGCTTACCGCTTTCCACCATGTTGCTGGCAATACAGCAGTCGTACTGGTTCGCGGTAAAGCCTGTCGGCACACAGGAGGAAAACAGCACCTTTGTGCGGCGGGGCAGGTGCTTCCGGAAAGGCGAAACACTGCATTCATCCAGGTTAGGGATGCAGATAACCGCATCCGGCTTGGCCGCAGCAAAGCTCTGCAATTGCAGCTCCTGGATCTCATAGCTGCCGTGGGCGTCGGTCTTTTGCACCAGATGGATCCCCAGCGTATTCAGGCCGTCCCGCAGCCCCTCCAGCTTGGAATGGCTCACCGGCGTGGTCTCCATATAGGTGGAAACGCACACCTTGTAGTCACCCGCCCGCACCTTTTGGATATCCGCCTCGGAAAGCTCCAGCGAAAGCTGACTGGCGCCGGGGCGGTCAAACTGGTCAAAAACCAGTGCCTTGGTGCTGTCCCCGGTGATGAACTCCGGCGAGATGCTGAAAAACCGCTGCCCGCCGTCCCCTTTTATTATTTTGATGATATCCTGCACCACCTCGATGATCCTCATATCGATACGGGTGCGGTTAAAAAACAGGTACTTGGTAAGGAAGATATCCCCGATGGCCAAAAGGGAGATATCCTGCGGCATGGTGACGCCCTGATGCTGCAGGTAATCCACCACATGCATCGTCGCCATCATTTCAGTGGTAATAATGCCGGTAATGCCGCGGCTTTGCAGTGTTCCCAATACCTGGTCCAGGTTTTCCAGCGCCAGCGTACGGAACAGGTAAGTCTCGATCTCCACCAGGTTTTCATCAGGAAATACCATATGGTTCTGCTTGTAAAACAGCTTGCATGTCTCCAGCACCAGCCGATTGGTGTAGGGGTTCTCCTTGGGTGTGATAACCAGAATGTTGCGGTGCCCCAGCGAGACCATATGCCGCAGCGCCGCTACCATCGCCGCACGGTAATCAAAGTTGATGTGGTAGCAGCGCGGGTACACCTTCGGGTCGTGGTTCAGGAAGATGATGGGTGCCTCCACTGTCTCGTGATAGCGGGTCTGCACCAGCCGCACCGTGTAGTCCAGTATGATGTAGTCCAACCCATAGCGCTTCTGATAAGTTTTCAGCTCCTGCAGGGTCATCTCGGTCTTTACCAAAATCGATACCACCTCGATATCACCGGGACCCACCACACGGTGAGAAAGCTCCTCGCGGTTGTGGATATCCCCACAACAGTGCAGGGCATCGATCAGGTCCTCGGCAAAGCTGCACCGGTAGTTCCGCAGCAGAAAGCCCACCGTGATCTTCCCACGCTCCTGCTTTGGCGCACCCAGCTCCTCCATGGCCCGCTCCACACGGCCGCGCAGTTCGTCACTGACGAACCTTGTCCGGTTGATGACATGCGACACCGTCGCCACCGATGTACCCGCCCTCTTCGCGATCTCCTGAATGGTCGCCATATTTTTCCCACCCTCTCGTTTTGTCAAAAATCCGTTATCGCTTTTGTGCAGTTTACCGTTTTAGCCTCCTCTAATCTTTTTTTGGTGTCAAAATTTGCGTAAAACAGCACTTTCATGTGCTTTCCGCTTCATTGTCTTGCCTTTGATAACCTCTTCCTCTTGTTCAAAATCGTCAAATTGTTGTTTATTTTTTGGCATATTTGTGAAATCCAGCACCATTTTTACCTTAATCAGAAACAGTGAAGTCCAATTTGCGTAAATAATACACTTTTTCGGCCCAAAAAGCAATGTTTTTCCGTTCTATTTCAGTCAAAATTCTCTTTTTCTCATTTGACACTCCCGAATGTTGACGGTAACATGAAACTGTAATGTGTGGCGCGCGCACAAAACAGTGTTCAAATAATAGAAAGATTCAAGAATATTTGAGGAGTGTAGTTTTATGAAGTTAGAAAAGGAAGGCTTGGTCGTAACCCCATTGACCGAGCAGAAAACCGGTCTGTGGGATATGGCATTCATCTGGTTCTGTGCCAATGTCGCCGTCCCCCGTCTGATGATCGGCGGCTCGCTGGCGGAGCTGGGCTTCGGCAAAATGATACTCATTCTCATCGCCGGCAACATTCTGGTATTCCTGCCTCTGCTGGCGCTGGGCGTCATCGGCTTCAATGTTCGTATCCCCACCATGGCTGCCACCCGCATGACCTTCGGCGTTAAGGGCTCCTATCTGCCTTCCGTCGCCAACGGCATTCAGCTGCTGGGCTGGGGCGCCAATGTCACCGTCATCTGCGGCGCTTCCATCAACAGCATCATTAAGGCAATGACCGGTTTTGAGAACCTTGCCCTGTGGATCGTTGTCACCGGCATCGTTCAGCTCGTCATCACTGCCTACGGTGTGCGTTCCATTACCTGGCTGCAGCGTGTTTCCGTTCCGCTGCTGGCTATTCTCACAGTTGTTTCCGCCATTCTCATCATCAAGAACTACGGCTGGAGCAGCATCACCAATTATCAGCCTGTCGCCGCCATCGGTCTGCTTGCCGGTCTTGATATCGTCGCCAGCAACGCCTTCGCGTGGGGTCCCATGGTCTGCGACTACACCCGCTACGCCAAAAGCAAGTCCTCCTCCAGTTGGGGCACACTCATCGGTTCTCTCGCCGGTGCTGCGGGCTTCATGTTCGTGGGCGGCATCTCCTATATGACCACCGGCAATGCCAACCCTGTTGATATGCTGCTTTCTCTGGGGCTTGGTATTCCCGCGCTGCTCATCATCGTGCTGTCCTCCGTTACCACCAATGTTATGAACCTCTACTCCGCCTCCATTTCCTTCGTCAATGTCTGGCCCAAGGCGAAGCCCTGGCAGATCATCGGCATCGGCGGCATCGTTATGACCGGTATCGCGCTGATCCCCAACCTCATCGGTCATTTCATCAGCTTCCTCACCATCGTCGGCTCCATCTTCGTTCCGCTTATCGCTATCATGCTGGTAGATTACTTCCTCATCAAGAAACAGAAAGTGGTTCCCGAGGAAATGCTGGCAGAGGATAGCACCTCCAAGTACTGGTTCAAGGGCGGCTTTAACTGGAAGGCCATCATCATCTGGCTCATCGGTGCCGTTATGTACAACATGCTCTATTACTTCTGGCCGGTTCTTGGTTCCTGCATTCCCACCTTCCTCGTCATCGGTATCCTGTATTATCTGGTCGCCGATAAGAAATGATCCATGGAGAAAGGCGGTAACTAAACTATGAGCACTATTCTCATCAAAAACGCCAGAATGCGCGGTCATCAGGAGCTCACCGATCTCTACATCAAGGACGGTGTCTTTGCCGAGATCGGGGGCGGGCTTTCTTACCCTGCCGATGAGATCATTGATGTCGCCGGCAAGCTGGTCTCCGCCCCGTTCTGCGATGCCCATCTGCATCTGGATGCTGTCCTCAGCGTCGGCAAGCCCCGCTACAATATGAGCGGCACCCTCATCGAGGGCATCAACATCTGGGGCGAGCGTATGCAGGGTCTTACCAAGGAGACCATCAAGAAAAACGCCCGCGATGTCATCAAGTGGGAAGTCGCCAATGGTTCCATGTTCCTGCGCACCCATGCAGATGCCACCGAGCCGACTGGTACTGTGGTGGAAGCGCTGCTGGAGGTTCGTGAGGAAATGAAGGACCTCGTCGATCTTCAGATCGTCGCGTTTCCTCAGGAATGTATCTTCACCGAAAAGGGTCACACCGACCTGATGGAAAACGCCATGAAGCTGGGCTGCGATGCCGTTGGCGGCCTACCCTACATGGAGTACAGCCCTGAGGACGGCCTGCGCGATGTCAAGTTTGTCTTTGACCTCGCGGAAAAATACGGTGCGCTCATCGATATCCACTGCGATGAAAATACCGATGACCAGTCCCGCTTTGTGGAGGCAATGGCGCGGGAAACAATTGTCCGTGGAATGCAGGGCCGTGTTACGGCAAGCCATACCACCGCCATGCACAATTACAATAATGACTTCGCGTTCAAGCTCATAGGCTTCCTCAAAAAAGCCCAAATGAACATGGTCACCAATCCCTTCGCCAACTCCTGCCTGCAAAACCGCACCGACGGCTACCCCCGTCACCGCGGGCACACCCGCGTGGATGAGCTCCTGGCCAATGGCATCAATGTCTGCATCGGCAGCGATGACATCATGGATCCGTGGTATCCCATGGGCAAGGGCTCACCGCTTGCCGGCGCCGCCCTGCTGATGAACTACGCCCAACTCAGCGGCTATCCGCAGGTCGCCCAGCTCATTGATATGATCACCTGCAACAGCGCCCGCACTATGTGCCTTACGGGCTATGGTCTCGCCGTTGGCAATCCCGCCAATATGATCGTACTGGACGCCGAAAGCGAGTTTGACGCTATCCGCCTGCAAAGTGAATGTCTCTATGTCATTCGCCATGGCTGCGTCGTCTGCCGCACGGTACCCGCCCGCCGCACACTGGAATTCGAGGGCAAGCAGGAAAATATCGACTTCCGCCTCACCGCGGAAAACCTCTAAGCAAAGGAAGGCAAATCTTATGGCAATGAACAATAAAAATGACAACCGCAGCAAAAAGATCGTCTTTTGCTCCAGCTGCCTACTGAATACCAATAATAAGGTGCTTCCGCTGGCACGCTACGGTGGCTTCAGCAAGGAATTTATTGATATCCTTGCTAAATACGATCTGGGCGTACAGCAGATGGATTGCCCCGAAACCCTATATCTTGGCATCCAGCGCTGGCAGCACACCAAGAATCTTTATGACAATGTCGGCTTCCGCCGTCACTGCCGTCAGCTGGCGGAAAAGGAAGTAGACTATATGTACTCCTACATGCAGATGGATTATGATACCGTAGCAGTGCTGTGCTGTGATGGTTCCCCCACCTGCGGTTGCGGGCTGACCAGTTGGGATGAAAACTGGGGCGGCCCCCCTGAGGCTCCTCTGGATTACGGCAATGCTGTTATCGAAGGTGTCGGCGTTTTTGTCGATGAAATGCAAAAGGCGATCCGCGATCGTGGCCTACCCATGCCTCCGTTCTATGGTCTGGGGCTCGATGATGCCTCTCAGCCCTTCGATCAGATCATCGCAAACTTTGATGCCTTCCTTGCAAAGTGCATGAAGGAACTCGAAAAGTAACAGGTTTTCCCTCTCTCTTTTGGGGCCAGCCGGAATTGTCTCCCCGGCTGGCCCTTTCTCTTTGTCCTTTGCCCTATTTCTTCATTTCCTGGACTCCCCTCTCCACCGGCGGTCTCAATTTCCACTCCATCCACGAATTTATCCCCGTCCGTTCGCTGGAAAAGATGGTCGAAGTTCTCCGGAACCTTGTCACCCTGTAAAAGCACAAAATATTCCCCCTGCCGCTCCTTTCCGGGAACAGCAGGGGACATTTTTCTGCCAACCGGTACGGTTTTCCCTCCTTTTTCCTCCCTTTTACCTTTTGTGTGGATATAAGCCTATCCGCCAATCCATCCGTCGATTTGACGGAAAATGGGCGTAGAAAAAGGACAGTCGATTTCTCGGCTGCCCTTTCGATATGAAGATAGCTCATTCAGTTTGCGGCAGGGTCTTGTTCTGATACTTCTTCACCAGAAGTTTGGTTATTGGGGAGCGGGCCATACCCGTCTGGGTTTCCGTCGAGGTCTGTGCTATGATAGTTTTCATACAACCAGTATTTCCCGCCAATCCCAACGACGATGTTTTCGCCATATTGATAAACTTCTGCGCCAACAATAGGGTGATTTGCCTGGAAGTTTTCTTTGGGTATGCCGTCCAAATAATTACCTGCGTCATTTGTGCCTTGGAAGTTGGTAACATCACTTTCAATGACACCTAAATAAACAAAATCGTCTTTCAATTCGTTGAACGATGTTTGCGAAGTAGACTGTTTATACAAGGTGTCATTAACATAAATCATCGGTGCTGCGTCTGCTATACCCGGAGTAGTAACACTATCGTTGTTGTGGGGAAAAAGGGAAATTGCCGCGACGCATACTAAAGCCAAACAAGCTGCAACCGCTCCCCATTTAGCCCAGATGGACTTCTTTGCTTTTTGGTATACCCTCGCCTCGCTGACATATTTCTCATTGATATCGCCAAGGACCTCATACAGTTTTTCGTTAGTCATAGTTCAAAGCCCCTTTCTAAAAGGTAGTTGTGCAGTTTAAGGCGGAGGCGGTTAAGGGTCATTGATACTGCCCCATCATTCATGCCGTGCCGGACAGCAATTTCTGAAATGCCATCGGTGTACCAGTATCGGCTGATAAAAATACTTCTATTCTCTGGAGAAAGACTATCCAGAAATGTATCAATGGCTTTCGTGAGTTCCTTTTGGTCAAATGCCTGCCCAACATCATCCTTGCCAGATACCAGGTCTGAAAGTTCCTCCAAAACCACAGGCAACTCTCCGCCGCCTCGTTTGTCGGCATTGTTATGCTTGTATCGGTTAAACGATAAGTTTCGGACTATTTTCCCAAGGAATGTAGATAGAATGCTCGGTCTATGCGGTGGCATGGAGTTCCACGCGTTCAAGTATGTGTCGTTCACACATTCCTCGGCATCTTCATTATTACCCAATATGTTTTTGGCAATCGAGGTGCAATAGCTTCCATACTTGTCTGCTGTTGCGGGGATTGCCTGCTCATTCCTATCCCAGTATAACTGGACTATATTTGCGTCATCCATCAGCGTTCACCCCACTTTCGAATTTACCCTTTCACCTATATACACAACTTTTGAACTCAAATCTCACACATTTTTTCAAATATCTTTCTATCCCATAATACCACAATGTTCTACAATTTTGGCATAAAAAGATGCCGAGGTTGCCTTCGGCTCTTTTCGGTATCCAGTATCGGTGAAGTGCGTGATTTAGTGAAATCACTGGAGTTCTACCCTATCCACACAAAGGTTAAAAGGGAGCCTTTTTCCCTTTCGTTGACATTCTCATTTAGTAATAGTATACTATAAGTTAAGTCTGCTATTTGTGCAAAAATACTTTTACGGAGGTCGTCATGTCCGTCAATTCCATGCCAAAAGAAAACAAAATGGGGACAATGCCGGTCAAAAAGCTCATTTTTAATATGGCCCTGCCGCTCATCATCTCCATGCTCATCCAGGCCCTTTATAATATCGTCGATAGCATCTTCGTCTCCCGCATCAGTGAGGATGCCCTCACCGCCGTTTCGCTGGCCTTCCCCATTCAGAACCTCATGATCGCCTTTGCCACCGGCACCGGCGTGGGTATGAACGCCCTGCTTTCCCGCCGCCTGGGCGAGAAAAACCGCGAGGCCGCCGAGGAAGTCGCCAATGTCGGCCTGCTGCTTTCCATCTGCACCGCCGTAGTATTCGCGCTGTTCGGGGTTTTCGGCTCTCAGCTCTACTTCTCCATGCAGAAGGGTGTTTCCCCCATCATCGCGGAATACGGCGCCCAGTATCTTTCCATCGTCTGCATCGGCTCCATCGGCATCTTTGTGGAGATCACCGCCGAGCGGATGCTGCAGGGCACCGGCCAAACCCTCATCACCATGTTCATTCAGGGCATCGGCGCCATCATCAATATCATCCTCGATCCCATCATGATCTTCGGCCTCCTCGGCTGCCCTGCCATGGGCGTCCGGGGCGCTGCCTATGCTACCATCATCGGTCAATTGGTCGCCGCAGTGCTTGGCATTGTCCTCAATCAAAAGCACAATACCGATGTCCGTGTCAATCTCAAAAAGATCCGTTTCAATTTTCCCCTCATCGGCGAGATCTATTCCATCGGCTTCCCCTCCATTTTGATGACCGCCATCGGCTCGGTCACCACCTACCTCATGAATCAGATCCTGCTGGCGTTCAGCACCACCGCGTCGGCGGTCTACGGCGTCTACTTCAAGCTCAACAGCTTTTTCTTTATGCCGCTCTTCGGCCTCAATAATGCCGTTGTTCCCATCGTCGCCTACAATTACGGTGCCCGCAACCGCGGCCGCATCCATCAGGCCATCCGCACCTCCACCATCACCGCTGTCACCATCATGCTGCTGGGCTGGGCCGCATTCTTCTTCCTGCCGGTGCCGCTGCTCCGCCTGTTCGATGCCTCCGAAGCCATGATCGCCATTGGCATCCCGGCCTTCCGCATCACCTCCTTCACCTACCCGCTGGCCGCTGTCAGCATCGTTGCCAGCAGCGTGTTCCAGGCCCTGGGTAAAAGCATATACAGCATGCTGGTCTCGCTGGGCCGTCAGCTCATCGTGCTCATTCCGGTGGCGTACCTGTTCTCCCTCACCGGTGTGCTGGATGATGTCTGGCTCGCCTTCCCCATCGCGGAGGTCGTCTGCCTTATCTCCTCGCTGTTCTTCCTCAAAAAAGTCCTCCACCGGCTGGATGACTTCCCGCAGTAATATTTATGGTTTCTTAGCGCTTGATGAATTTTCTTCACACAAAGCACCTCAAATCCCCCCCTATTTGTGTATTTTCTCCCTGTTGTCGAAAATTTTATCGGTTTTCCTGTGTGCATTTGTCAGTTTTTTAGTCTTGACAGCAGCAAACTAAAGCGCTAAAATGGCAGCATCAAAGATCAATTCACCCCAAGCGGTGAAGGAAAGGAGCCCCGGCATGATGAAGTTCGTTACCGCTCATCAGAATCATCACTTCGCTTCTGCATGCACAGAGGCTTCTTCTGCTTGCGTCGCTTCTGCCAGCTCTGCCAATATCGTCATTATTATGGGCGCCATGGTTATGGCGTCCATTTTTGTTGCCGTCATTATTAGCCTGCTGGGCATTATTCGACTGCCCCTGCTGATTATGATGCCGTTCATATTGGCCGTTCTTGGAATGAATTTGCATTAACTGTTCCCGATACAGTAAGCGGTTCTGCCAAACGGCGGGGCCGTTTTTTGTATATATGTTCTAAATTAGCAAAAGCAAAGGAGTAAAACAAAATGAAAAAGTTTCTGTGTATGATGATGGCCGTTCTCATGGTTCTGGCCATGGCCGCCTGCGGCGGCGAACCCGCCAACAACGGCGGCAATGATACCCCCGACGCCACCACTGTCAAGATCGGCGGCATCGGCCCCCTCACCGGCGCCTATGCCAACTACGGTCTGTCCGAAAAGAACGGCGCTGAACTGGCCGTCAAGGAGATCAACGAGGCTGGCGGCATTGCCGGCAAGCAGATCGAACTCAGCTATCAGGATTCCCAGGGCGAGAGCGAAAGCGCCGTCAACGCCTACGGCAAGCTGATGGACTGGGGCATGGAAGTCTCTCTCGGCTGCGTTCTCTCCGGCGAGAATGCCTCCGTTGTAGCGGCAGCCCGCGATGATGATGTTCTGCTGCTTACCCCCTCCGGCTCCGCCGACAAGTGCATCGAGGGCAACAGCCGCGCATTCCGCGTCTGCTTCTACGATTCCTATCAGGGAGCCGCCGCTGCCCAGTACATCAAGGAAAACAACATCGTTGATACCGTCGGCGTCCTGTATCAGAGCGATGTCGACTACTCCGTCGGTCTGTACAATGCTTTCGTAGATCAGTGCGGCAAGCTGGGCATCACCATTGCCGAGACCCAGACCTTCACTGCCTCCACCAGCACCGATTTCTCCACTCAGGTCAATGCGCTGGTCGCCTCCGGCGTCAAGCTGGTGTTTATCCCCATCTATGCAGAGGAAGCCTCTACCTTCCTTACGCAGGCTCGCGGCAAGTTTGCCGGTGATGTTTACTTCTTCGGCGCCGATGGTCTTGATGGTATTCTCGGCAAGGTTGAGCAGGATCCCACCATTGCCAACAATGTTCTGATGCTCACCCTCTTCGCTGCCGATAACCCCTCCGAAAATGTTCAGAGCTTCGTTAAAAAGTATCAGGAAGCCTACGGTGCTACCCCCGATCAGTTTGCTGCCGATGCCTATGATGCCGTCTATGCCATCAAGGCTGCTATCGAAAAAGCCGGCTCCACCAGCGGCGATGCGCTTGCCTCTGCACTTACCTCTCTCACCGTCGATGGCGTTACCGGCACCATGACCTGGGGCTCGGACGGCAACACCAGCAAGAATGCCAGCGCAATTCTCTACTACGATGGCGTCGGCACCCTGTTTGACAGCCACGAGTAATCATTCTCCGGCATTTCTATCCCGTCAAAACGGCGTCCTCCGGACAGGCTCTCCTGTCCGGAGGCACAAGCCTATCTGCAAAGGATTGAACTTACCATGACACACTTTATCCAAACCTTAATCAGCGGTCTCAGTCTGGGCAGCATTTATGCGCTTATCGCACTGGGCTACACCATGGTGTACGGCATCGCCAAGATGCTGAACTTTGCCCACGGCG
>ERZ1673696.939-NODE-939-length-27456-cov-5.036240_pt1 | contig 27456 bp, 28 predicted proteins | sample MGYA00580226_ERZ1673696 | MGnify/ENA primary metagenome ERZ1673696 (study PRJEB41218, sample SAMN15661743) | gut metagenome | host: Homo sapiens | place: Canada: London | collected 2015-08-20/2019-03-30 | study: EMG produced TPA metagenomics assembly of... | reverse complement strand
ATCGTCCCGTTTTTCACATAGGAAGAAGGAACTTCATATCCCGCAAAACGTTCCCCAATATGAATCGTTGCTGTTCGGATATCCAGGTATTTTTCGACATTCTTTTCAAAACTGAACACAAGAACACTGCTGTTGCGTTCCGTAACGATATTTTCAAGGCAGCCGATTTCACTTTCTTCCGCATTACCGATAAAAACCGGATAATGCATTCCCTGCTGAAAAGCTGAACTCTGCTCCGTTACAATGGCAACGTACCATTTAGGATCGGTAACCAACTTAAAAGCATTAATATTTTTATTATAGTCCGCCTGAAGATATCCTTTTAATTCCGCGGGCTTTACTGAAGCAAGCTGTTCGGCATTCATCGCACCTTCAAATCCGTCGCAATAAAAGCCGATATATCCATCAGCCGGCGCAATAAATTCATCAAACCAAGCTCTTAGGGATTCCAGCAAATTTTCCTCATCACTGTAAAGTCCCTGAAGATACGTATTGGAATCGGTATTAAAATTTTCACGCACATAACTGCGGCGCTCCTCCACTAACCGACAAAGCTCTCCGTAAAGCTCAATATATCCCTGTGTATTTTCCGCCATTTTTCGGATCACTACGGAAATTTCAAAATCCAGCTTGGCTATGGTACGATCGTCAAAGTTTTGTATAATATTCTGATTTTGATACGTCACAATGCTTTCCTGTGTATCCGCAAGCTTGGAAAGTGTATTTTTAATATACCCTTTTTTATATGCCGTAGCAATCTTACTGCCGCTTTCAACAAACTGCCCGTCGATCATATTTTCATAATCAATTTTTTCATATTCATCCAACGCCGTAATACTCTCACTGCGCACCAGCAGACCTTCGGCAGAAAGACCGGTATAGAGAATCTTATAAGTAAGCATAGTTTTTCCGGGCAATGCAAAAATCAAAATTCCCACAAGAATCGCCAGCAGCAAAAAAGCAAGCAACACAATTCCAGCCGGAAATCTGCGCCGTCTCTTTCGATTTCTACTTTTTGTATATCCCATAAGCTCTCCTTAATACACGACCGTATTTTCACCGGGAACAGAATCGTCCTCCGTTGCATATTTCATATCCAGATAATATTCTACAATTGATTTTACCGTACTGCTGGCGCGCGAGCCTGAATAACCGTTAGGAATATATACAACCACAGCAATTTCCGGTTTCTCATACGGAGCAAACGCTACAAACCAGGCATTATCTTCAATATTGATATTCGAAACCTGCGCCGTACCGGTTTTACCGCCCATTTCTTCATTATACTTAAAGTTTTTAAAGAAATTCCGTGCAGTGGAAGCGTAGGGATCTTCTGATTCAGAAACCATTTCTTTCATTCCCTGCTTAACAGCAGCCAGATGCTCCGGCTTAATATCCAGCTTACGTACCAGGGTAGGCTGCTGCTCATAGATCAATTCTCCCGTGCTGGAAGTCACTTTTTCCACAATATGCGCATCATATACGTAACCGCCGTTTACAATAGCTGATATATATCTGGCCACTGCGATAGGCGTTACCGTGGTGATGCTTTGACCAATCCCCGTCTGTATGGTATTTGTCGGTGTCCAGGTGATCTGTACAAGATAGCTGTATATCTCATATTTGGTAACCGAATTCACATAAGCGCTGGAAAGGCCATAGCCATCTACTAAAATTTTAGTAATTTCTGAATAAACCTCATTTCTGGGACGGCCAATTAAAGCAAAACACTGCGATATAATAGAATTGATTTCCGCATCGGTCAGCGTTTTTTCCGATTTTTCAGCACATTCCACCAATTGTGTACGAATAGACTTAAATACCAAATACGGCAAGCTGGTATCTTGCTCGGAAATCGCCCGTTCACTGTCATAAATCGTTTTTTGATCGCCCACAATGCCTACTTTTTCACCGGTAAGCTCAATATTTGTTTTATCCAAAAGACCTAAATTCGAAGCCCATTTTTTTATTTTTTCGATTCCCAGCCGATCCGCTACCTCATAAAAAAAGTAGTTGCAGGAATAATTGATAGCGCTGATCACGTTAATCGAACCATGGGTAGAACGGTAATGAGAATCCCGATACCAACCGCACATCGGACCGCGTTTATCACTTTCCCCCACATATTTACGGTATTCACCGTAATCATGAATTTCTTCATCGACTGTAATCACACCTTCTTCAAGCCCCGCCAGCGATACACAAAGCTTAAAAATAGATCCCGGGGTATCTGAGGCGCTGATCGCCTTATTAAACAACGGCTTACTCTCATCATTCACAATGGCATCATATTCTGCCTGAGAAATTCCTTGAGAAAACAAATTGGCATCATAATTCGGTTCACTTACTAAAGCCAGTACATCACCGGTATTAACATCCATTACCACCACCGCGCCGACCTTTGCAAACTGAACCTCTTTTCCGCCGCGTTCCTCTACCAGCTGCTGATACCGGGCTGTATCAGCATTGTAAATTTCATACTGCCGCTGATTAATTTCAGCAATATTCTGCCGCAGTGCTTCCTCTGCTACCCGCTGTAAGTTGATATCAATCGTTAAATATACGTTATCTCCGCTTTTAGGGGGCACATAGGAAAGTTCACTTAAAATCCTGCCGCCATTGGTAACCTCCACCTCACGGGAACCTACGCGCGCCCCGCTGCTGCCGGTCAAATAAGCTTCCATTTCCTTTTCAATTCCAGAAATGCCTACCAAGCTCTCAATGTCATAGGAAAGTTCCTTATAATATTCAACATTATCTGCAGTAATTCGCCCCAAATAACCCACAACATGGCTGGCAACCGTTCCCTGCGGATAGACTCTAAGAGATTTTTCAGTAATATTAAAGCCCGCCAGTTCATAGCTGTAGCTTTCGATCGCAGTAGCCAAATCCAAACTGATATTTTTCAGTACCGTTATAGATTTTGACGCCCAGTACGATTGAATACTGTCCTGCCAAATTCCCAGCACCTTAAAGGCCATGGTATCGTCCATATCTTCCGGAATACAGTAGCGCTCGCGCATTTCAATATACATCTGCTCACAGTTTTTAGCAAGGCCCTTGGTATCGGCAAAATAAAAATCGCTGCGCCAGGTTTTTTCACGCGTAGCAGCAACCGTACTGCTGACATTTCCCCAATCAAAAACATATTCGCCGTTCTCATTTTTGGTAATAGCAAAAGAAGGCTGGATATCCCGGCCGTATTTATTGATCAATTCTATTGCAAAAATAATAGAATCCGTATACATTTGCCGTTCGGATTTTAAATTATATTCTCTGTAAAATTCCAAATTATAGCTAACCTCATCCTGGGCAAGCGGAATCCCGTTGACATCCAAAACTTTTCCGCGGGTTCCCTCCACCTTAAGCGTACGCGTACGCTTAATATTCGATGCGGCTTTATATTCTGCGGCATTAATCAGCTGCAAATCTGCAAGAGAGCAGATAAGTACAACAAACGCCACCAAGAACGCCCCGATAATAATCAGGCTGCGATGCTCCATTCCCTGCTTATTTTCTTCTCCCTTGAAAAGCTTCATTTTTCACCGCCTAAAAAACATACTTATTGCGCTCTGTGGGATTTTCCTGCATAAAATTCAACGAAAAGATCTTTTTTAGGATAAAATAATTCCCCGCAGAAATTATCGCTGTATAAAGTGCTGAAGGCAGTCCGTGCACAAAAGTCATAATAGAGGCACTTTCTGACAGCCGCATGATATAAAGCACAAAAATCAAAAGAAAATGCTTCACGCATACAGCAATAAACACCGAAAAAATATACAATACATAATGATTTTGTTTGATAATTTTAATCGCTATCACAGCAAGGCCGGCCAATACAAAATAAATCCCCGTATTGATATATGTTCCCGCCTGCGTTGTAATATCCACTAAAAGCCCCGAATAAAGGCCGGCCAATACAGGAGGATACCATTTTTTTGTAAAAAATGCCAGTCCGACAAGATTCAGCATAATAAAATCTATTTTTGCCCCAAAAATTGCAAGGAGCGGGGAAAGAATAAGATGCGCAAAAAAAGAAATCACCGATAGAAGAATAATCACGAAAGTACGCATGGACTCATTCTCCCGTATTTGTTATAATCAAAACATTTTCCAAATGATCAAAATCTACCGCCGGGGTTAAACGAGCAGAAGAGTTTATCTGGTTTAAATTTCCCTTGGAAACTTCGGTGATCGTCCCCACAGTAATCCCCTTAGGAAAGACCTCGCCCATACCGGAAGTAATAACGGTATCACCCGGTTTGATGATGGCATTGGTGGGCAATTCCGTCATAACACAATACCCGGCTGTCGTACCGGAATCGCTCACGCCTTTTACAATCCCCATATCCCGGCTGGCCTCAGAAAGTGCCGGCACACCGCAGCGAGAATCCGTAATAGCAAGCAAAATTGAAGTATCCCCGGTAGTTTCAATGATTTTTCCCGCTAAGCCCCCTGAGGATATCACTACCATATTAGGTCTGATTCCGTCATTTTCTCCTTTATTCAGGGTATATGTAGCGCTGTAGTCATCCACACTGCGGAGAATGACTTTCGCATATTGATATTCAAATTCAGGATATTTTTCACTTTCTCCCAACAAGGCCATCAATTGATTATTCTCTGCTTTCACCTCATCGGCAACCGACTGAATATTTTCAAACTGCATCAGTTTTTCCTGCGCTGCAGCAAGCTCTTCTTTTAACCGCATTCTGGAACCAAAGCTGGCAAAAAAATTGCCGATTCCGTCAATTGTAGCATCTGCTGCCTTAATAACGGGATTGACAACATAACCCGATATCTGCCTGAGCACAGCAACACCGCTGTTGAACATAAGGATCAACAGCGTAATGGCAATTGCAAGACATATAGAAATATATTTGATAATTTTAATGCGTTTGCGCCCCAGACTTTTCATTCACCGACTCCGTTTACGTTAAATAATCAAGATCCTCCAAGGCCTTTCCCGCCCCGTTAACAACGCAGTCCAACGGAGAATCTGCAATCACTACCGGCATACCCGTTTCATACTTAATCAAAGTATCCATACCTCCCAGCAGCGCACCGCCGCCAGCCAAATAAATACCGCGTTCCATAATATCGGCCGCCAGCTCCGGCGGAGTATCTTCTAAAGTAACTTTAATAGCATCAATAATCGCCATTAACGGCTCCCGCAGCGCTTCCCGTACATGCGCCGATGTGATCGTAACTGTTTTGGGCAGCCCCGATATCAAATCACGCCCCCGAATATCCATGGAATATTCCTCTCCCGTAGGATATGCCGAGCCAATCTGAATTTTAATCTCTTCCGCTGTACGCTCTCCGATGGCAAGATTAAATTCTTTTTTTACAAAATTTGTAATTGAATCATCCAGTTTATTTCCGGCAATCCGAAGCGATTTCGAAACTACAATTCCCCCCAAGGAAATCACCGCCATTTCACTGGATCCGCCGCCGATATCCACAATCATACTGCCTGCCGGCTCATTAACCGGCAATCCAGCGCCGATGGCGCTGGCCTTAGGCTCTTCCATAATCACTACATGGCTGGCACCGGCATTTTTCGCTGCATCCTCAACGGCCTTCCGTTCTACACCGGTAACACCGCAGGGTACACAGATCACAACGCGTGTCCGTGTAAGAGAAAATGCGCGCGGCATCGCCCTGTGAATAATATCCGAAAGCATAGCCGCAGTGATATCAAAATCCGCAATAACGCCGTCACGCAAAGGCTTTACCGCAATGATATTTCCCGGCGTTCTCCCCAGCATGCTCTTAGCCTGTTCTCCCACAGCCAGAACCTCTTTTCGGCTGCCGGAAACTTTAACCGCCACAACACTGGGTTCCCTTATGATAATTCCTTTTCCCCGCAAATACACCAATGTATTGGCAGTTCCCAGGTCAATGCCCAAATCACGAGTAAAAAATCCCATCCAAAAATCCTCCTGTTATTTTTGCGCAGAATAGTAATTAATCAGTCCTCCGCTGAGCAGAATATCCCGTTCATCCTTGGTCATCGGTACAATCCCGAGCATAAGTTCCTCGGTCTTTCCCTCTTTAATAAGAATCGCCCTTGTAGTATTAGCCGCGCTTTCCAAACTGCTGCGAATTTCCGGCAGGAACACATAATCGCCTCTTCCCAGCTTTTCAGCATTCGCTTTATCAATCAAAAGCGGCAAAATTCCCCAGTTAATCAGATTGCTCCTGTAACGCTTGGTAGCATATTCTATAGCAATATTAGCCCAACCGCCCAATACTTTCTGGCAGCTGGCCGCCTGCTCCCGCGCCGAACCGTCCCCGGGCATATTGGCAAACACGGCACTTCCGAATACGCAATCCGTAATCTCCACACCGTCAAGTGCGTTCAAGCTTGCAAATAATTGTTCCCGCGCAGCACTGTTTTCAATTTCTGCCACCGCATCGGCACAAGCCACATATTCCGGATCCTTGCGCGAAAGCGTAAAGCGGGATAACTTATAGGGATTCGAACGCAGCGTACTGGTCTCTCCCGAGGGAATCAATTCATCCGTCGTCGTTACATCATCCCGGAGCACACTGCATAGACGCACCAATACTTGCTGCGGCATAGTCTTAAGCGCCGGCCAATCTGCAATATTAGGACCTAAAATCAGCTCCGTTTCCGGAAGGGGATGGTTTCTGCCGTCGTACACGCGCTTTTTATAGATATCACTGTGATAAGTATATTCATAAGGCGTGTACTCTATATCCAATTCATCTGCACCCGTCAAAACACCGCCGTTAGCCGCCGTAGCTGCAATACTGCGGGCATCCATCAGGGCTACGAGCGAAAGCTGACCGTCTCCGGGTTTGCTTCCTTCACGGTTAGGAAAATTTCTTGTAGTATGGCGGATACTGAACGCATTATTTGCCGGCACATCACCCGCGCCGAAGCATGGTCCGCAGAAAGCTGTTTTTATAACGGCACCAGCCTCCATTAAATCGCTGATAATTCCTTTTTGCACTAGGTCAAGATACACGCTTTGACTGGCCGGATATACACTCAAGGAAAACGCACCGTTACCGGTACTGCCGCCCTTTAAAATATCATCGGCAGCGGTAATGTTCTCAAAGATTCCGCCCGCACAGCCGGCAATGACCCCCTGGTCCACATGAAAGCCCTCCGCATCCAGCTTTTGCGAAACACAGCAGGAGCATTGGGGATACTGCCGCTTAATCTCTTCATCCAAGTCAGCTAAAATTTTCTTGGCATTGGCTTTAAACTCTCTTATAGTATAGGCATTGCTCGTATGGAACGGCAGGGCGATCATCGGTTCAATCTGACCAAGATCGATTTCTATCAGCCCATCATATTCTGCTATCTCGGCAGGCTGAAGACATGTATAGTCTTCCTCTCTTTGATGGGTTTTATAATAATTCTGTACTTTTTCGTCCGTTTTCCATATAGAACTCAGACAGGTCGTTTCCGTGGTCATCACATCGATACCGCAGCGGAAGTCCACACTCAAGCCATCCACACCAGGACCTATAAACTCCAACACTTTGTTTTTCACAGCGCCGGAGGCAAAAACTTCTTTGCATAAGGCAATAGCAACATCATGAGGCCCTACGCCACGCCGCGGAGTTCCTTTTAAATAAACCGCAATCACCTGGGGATAATCAATATCATATGTACGCTCCAGCAGCTGCTTTACCAACTCCGGTCCGCCTTCGCCGATGGCCATCGTTCCCAGTGCGCCGTAACGGGTATGGCTGTCGGAGCCTAAAATCATCCGGCCGCAGGCCGCAAGTTCTTCCCGTGCATAAGAATGAATCACCGCAAGATGCGGTGGAATATACATTCCTCCGTATTTTTTTGCTGCCGAAAGTCCAAAAAGATGATCATCTTCATTCAAAGTACCGCCCACTGCGCACAAACTATTATGACAATTGGTCAATGCATAGGGCACCGGGAATTTTTTCAGTCCGCTGGCCCGGGCCGTTTGAATAATTCCCACATATGTAATATCATGAGAAACCAGGGCGTCAAACCGTATTTTCAATTTTTTCATATCTGAACCGGTATTATGCGCCTTTAAGATGCCGTAGCTGATTGTCCCCTCCTTAGCGCCGGTCTGGCTGCCCTTTAAAATTTCCGTCCCATTTTTTATTAAAGTCTTTTCAAGTACTACCCGCATGATTCTTCTCCTAATTTAAAGTATAACAAGATTTTTTCCATAAGCCCGTTTAAACATATCACCGCAAGTATGAGCATCCTTAATTTCCAGTGAAGCATCTGTGGTAGCCTGCGTTTTCATAATAACCGAATCTCCCAAAATATCGCAAGAAACCGATTCCACCACATTCGCCATGGCTCTGTCAAAGCTCTCGGCAATACGAACAAGTACCGCAAGCTTATAAATAATAGCAACATCATCAGCAGTAATCATATCCGAATACCGCTGGCATTCTTTCTTAACATCATCCTTGCGGTGCGCCAAGGCTACAAAGGCACTCATCAAATGTTCCCGATGGCTGAGACCGTAAATATTAGAATTTAATATCAGGTAAAAGCTGTGTTTGTGATGGTCGTGATATTTGATCGTCGTTCCGATATCATGCAGCGTAGCTGCCGTTTTAATAATACGCATATAGGAATTCGGAAGCTTATGCAGCTGCCGCAGCTGTTCAAACATCAACAGCGAAAGCTTGGCCACATTGTTGGCATGCGCAATATTTTCCTGAAACAACCCCAAAACATTGGCAAGAGAATAATCCAATACATGCTGTACCGGTTTAACAGCCAACTGAGGATCGATCTGCTGGAACATGATGCCTTCCCGAAGACCGCTGCAGCTAATAAAGATATCTGTACAGCCAATATAATTGACCGTTGTTTTAATGGCGGCAAAAGCGGCTAAAAAGATATCTGCCCGCTCATTGGAGAGTCCCTTAATCTTCATGCGCCGGTCAAGGTCTAATCGACACATATTTTCATACAGAGCATCAATCTCCTTTGCCCGTATGTTGTAATTATGAAGCGTACCGATATCCCGTTTGCTTTTCATACGCATAATTTTTCCCAAATTCCGGAAAGAACCGCCCACACCGATCAGCGGAAGCCCCTGTACGGTGGAAAGCCACGGAACCTCCTCCAGCTGCTGACGATAAAAATCTTCAATGGCATCGATCTGCTCCTGCTTTACTTTATCCGCCAGGCCAAACAGCTCGGTAAGAGTTACCGTACCAAAAGGCAGGCAGGCAAGGTTTTTAATGCTGCGCTTTTCAAAGTGTACCAGCTGTGTAGTTCCGCCGCCGATATCCATAATCACACCGCTGTCAATATCCATGGTATTGATAACCCCCTGATACACAAGGGTGGCTTCCTTTTCTCCTGAAAGCACCTCCAGCTCGATCTGCGTCGTAGCATATACTTCATCCAAAAAACTGCGCTGATTGGCCGCACGGTTCACGGCTGCCGTACAGCAGGCATAGATCTCATCCACATCGTTTGCCGCACAAAGACGCTTAAACATATTGATGGTTTTGATCAACTGCTGAATACGGCGCGGCTTAATAATATTATCATGCCCCATATCCGAAATCAACCGTACCGGTTCTTTCAGCTGGTCGGCAATTCGATAGCTTCCATTGTCATAGATATAAACAAGAATCAAACGCGCATTATTTGATCCTACATCCATAATAGCTATTTTCCTCATAAAAATCTCCTCCGAAAGTAAAATATAATATAAACTAAATTAACTAAACATAGATTTATAGTATTATATAATATCTGCAGCCAAAAATCCAGAGGCAATTCTGTTTTTTTGATAAAATTTACAGAAAATTTTATATATTATTTTATTTTCTATTTGCTTTTTTCATCAAAGATTCTTTTTTTCGCTTGCTGACAGCTGAAAAAATCATATATATTCCAAAAAAGATTAAAAAGACTCCGTATATTTTTTTTAAAAGAGCGTTCTCGGCATTTCGGCTGAACAAAGCTCCTGCCGCGGCGCCCAACAAGCCCGCGGGTACAAGCACGGCCGTTTCCTTTGCCCGGATCATCTTATTTTTTAATCCATATATCATAGCGCCCAAAGCTGCGGGAAGATAGGCAATCAGTCCCACATACTGTGCATCGCTTTGCGCCATATGCAGAAACCCGGTAAGGCACGGAATCAAAAGTGCGCCGCCGCCCAACCCCAAGCCTGCCAGCAAAAAAGAAAACAATCCGATAAAAAAAGCAATCATAACAAAGACCTGATTCCCGTATAAAGTACAATAAGACCAAAAATAATCTTTATCACGCTTACCGGCGCTTTTTTTAATAAAAATGCCCCTGCCGCACCGCCCAAAGCAGCGCCGGCACACAAAGGCAGCAGTAACTGCGGTTCAACACTTTTTCTATAGATCACCGCGCTCAAAAGGGAAAGCGGCAAAATAAAAAGCACTACGGATGCATGTGCTTTCTTCTCATCCTTTAAAGCAGAATACAGCAGAGGAAGTGCAATAACTCCTCCGCCGGTTCCCAGCAGGCCGTTGGCAAGTCCTGCAGTCAGCGCAGCGGCATGTAATAATATTCCCTTCATCTACTTCACCAAAAATATAAATCTATATGATATATTTTTGCCCGAAGCTGCTATTTCATATACCTATTGCAAATAATAAATAATTTTCCCACTACCTGATCCAATTCCTGCAGTTTTTGAGCCGAAAGACTGTTATCTTCAAAATATTCCGCTAAAGCATTATAAACATAGGTATAATTGTTCCATAACTCGGTAAAATTTTCATATTCCATTTTATTTTTCTCCTTTTTTATCCAATTTTACCATTAAAATACATATATTTCCACAATGAAAAATACAGGTATTTGTAAAAAATGCCCGTATTTTTAAAGAATTTTTATGTTTTTCTGCTTTTTTCTATATTTTTTAAAATTATATTTAAATGGGAATATTTTTACTTATTTCTGTTTAAAAGATATTCCGCCAGCTTTACAAAAAACGCAGCACGCTCCCCAAACCCCTGCAATGCCTCTGCCGCAAATTGCGTATGCTCTTTTGCTTTTTGCCGTGCACCATCAATCCCGTAAAGAGTCACATAGGTCGTTTTATGGTTTGCAGCATCGCTGCCGGTATCTTTTCCTAATTCTGCAAAACTGCCTTCTACATCCAACACATCATCGATGATCTGAAAGGTATAACCAATTTCCCTGCCATAACAGCTTAGGCTTTCCATTGCTTCCTTTTGTGCACCGGCACAAAAGGCTCCGGCACGCAGAGCGCCTACGATCATTGCCGCGGTTTTCTTTAAATGAATATATTCCATCGTGGACGCATCGAAAATATTTCCATTTAAATCCACATCTACCCATTGGCCGGCCAGCATTCCCTTTACACCCGCAGCAGAAGCGATGGCTTTTGCCGCCTGAACAGATGCCTGATCGCGGCAGGCATCAAGCAAAATTTCAAAGGCATAGCTCAAAAGCCCATCTCCGGCAAGAATCGCTTTTGCCTCTCCATATTTTTTATGGGATGTAAGTCTTCCGCGGCGGTAATCGTCATTATCCATTGCCGGAAGATCATCATGAATCAGGGAATACGTATGAATAAATTCTATAGCGCAGGCAAACGGAAGCGCTCGCTCGATAGTCCCGCCGCACAGTTCACAGGCGCCCAGCAGCAATGCCGGCCGCAGCCGTTTTCCTCCGGCCAGCACACTATAAGCCATCACCTCCTGCAGCTGCGCAGGAATTTCCCGCACACAGAGCAACCGCTTCATCTCTTCTTCAACAATGCGGCTGTAAACCTCCATTTGCTGTTCTGCTTTAATCATTTAAAGCCTCCTCCATCGGTATTTCCTTAATGGTACCTTCTTTTTTCAGCACAGTAATCCTTTGCTGATAGCCTTCAAGGAGCTCCCGGCAGTGCGCTATTAATTTTACGCCCTGTTCAAAAGTATCAATCGATTTTTCCAAGGAAAGTTTGGAATCTTCCAATTTCGCTGCGGTATCCTCCAATTTTTTCATTGCTTCCTCCAACGTCATTTCCTCGATCTCTTTCATTGTTTCACCTCCGTAATCTCAGCTTCTAAACAGCCTTCATATAATTTTATAAAAACAGCATCTCCCACACGCACATTTTTTGCACTCTTTAACGCCGTCCCTTTTATATCGGTAGCCACCGAATACCCACGCGAGAGAACTGCCAACGGACTCAAAGCGTTTAATCTGCCCGCAAGCAATGCCAACCGATCCTGCTTCTGCTGCAGCAATCGCTCCTGTCCGTTCACCGTCCGTTGCTGCAGAGCCTCTAACCGCTGAAAAAAGTTATCCAGCAATGCCTGAGGATCTTCAAAATTCTTTGCCGCCCTATACAGCACAGCTCTGATTTCCGCTATTCTGCCGGAAATATTTTTGTCTAAATACTGCCCAAGACGTTCTATATCCTCTAAGGTATCGTAATAATCAAATACCGCCAATTCCGCCGCTGCTGAAGGCGTAGGCGCCCGCACGTCCGCAACAAAGTCCGCAATCGTAAAATCGGTTTCATGTCCCACTGCCGATATCACCGGCTTTTTACAGGCAAAAATCGTACGCGCAACCTCTTCGCTGTTAAAACACCACAAATCTTCAATAGAACCGCCGCCGCGCGCAAGAATGATTACATCCACCTCCGGTATATTCTCCAAGGCCCGCAGTCCCGCACAGATGGACCGCGGTGCATCCTCTCCCTGCACGGTTACCGGCGCTAAAACAAGACTGATACCGGGGCACCTTCTGGTGGCAACATTGAGAATATCGCGAATAACCGCGCCGGTGGGAGACGTTGCTACGCCGATTTTTTTCACAAAAGCCGGAAGTGCTTTCTTTCGCTCACGATCAAAAAGTCCTTCCTCTTCCAGCTTTTTTTTCAACTGTTCAAATTGTTTATAAAGCTGACCGATTCCCTTAGGCTCCAAAGCAGCAACAATCAGCTGATACTGCCCGTCGCGTTCATACAGCGTAACGCGCCCCCTGGCCAGTACCTTCATCCCGTCTTCCGGGCGGAATTTGAGCTTTAAGACATCGGATTTAAAAAAAGCGCACCGGATTGCTGCGCTTTCATCTTTCAAAGAAAAATAAATATGCCCTGAGGAATGTTTTTTTATCCCTGAGATTTCTCCTTCGACCACAATATCATTTAAAACAGCGTCCATCAAAAGACTCTGTTTTACATAGGCATTAAGCTGGGATACCGTTACACTCATAAAATTCCCGCCGCTTTCACGGTGTTACACATCAGCATGGCCCGCGTCATAGGACCGGTTCCCCCGGGATTGGGCGTAATAGCAGAAACCTTATCCTTAACAGCCTCAAAATCCACATCGCCTACCTGACGGCCGTCAATGCGGCTGATCCCGATATCAATCACCACGGCACCTTCCTTAACCATATCTGCCGTTATCATATGCGCGCGTCCCACAGCGCTTACCAGTATATCCGCTTCTTTTGTAATTTCTGCTAAATTCTGGGTTTTTGAATGACATATTGTCACCGTCGCTCCTTCATTCAGCAACAAAAGTGCCATGGGCTTGCCCACATTATTACTACGGCCGATCACAACGGCCCGCTTGCCGCAAATTGTAATACCGCTGGCTTTGATCAGTTCCATTGCACCGGCAGGCGTGCAGGAAACAAAGCTCTCGCTGTCCCCCATCAATACACCGCCGATATTGATTTTAGAAAAGCCGTCCACATCCTTTTCCGGCAGGATCGCCTTCACAACCGCTTCCTGATCCAGATGTTTCGGCAGCGGGAACTGCACTAAGATTCCATGTACCTCTTTATCCCTATTCAGTTTATGAACCAGCGCCATCAGCTCTTCCTGCTGTGTATCCTCTTTTAAACGATACTCCAGGGATTCCACACCGATTTCCCGGCAATCATTGGTTTTATTTTTTACATAAATACAGCTGGCCGGATCCTCCCCGACTAAAACGACCGCAAGTACAACTTTCTTTCCCGATGCTGCGATCTTCTCCCGCAGGTCATTTTTAATTTCTGCTGCCAGAACCTTCCCATCCAGTATCATACAATCTACCCCCTGTTTTTATATTTTTTCCTGCACAAAAGTGCTACACCGACGGCATTATCTGCACTGAATTCCGGTGAAGAAAAATGCAGATGAAAATGCATCCCTCGTTTTTCCAGCAGAATCGGCAACATCTTTCTCAAATACGCACTTGAAGAGACGCCTCCTGCCATCAAAATATCCTCGGTACCGGCATAATAAGCCGCGCCGCCCATCATTTTAGCCATCGTCCGTGCTACGGCAGACAAAACAGCCTCACAAACTGCGTCCACCTCTGCACCGGCATTCAGTTCCCGGAGCGCCGCCGCTTCCGTACCGGAAAAGCTGCAGTCAGCCATAGAGGCATGAATCGGCAAAACAATTCTTCCGCCGCTGTAATGCAGCGCACGCTCGTCCACAAATTTTCCCGCAGGAAACGGCATATTCATTGCCACCCCCAACCGGTCGATCAACTGCCCGGCATTGATATCCTTTGAAGAAGCCAGTATTTTTATCTTATATTCCGCAGGCTGTTCTCTCACTAAAAGCACCTCCGTGGTACCGCCGGAGAGATGCACCGCACAAAAGCGGTCAGCAGTAAGTCCGCTTTCATAAAGCGCCGCCTGTACATGGCCCTGCTGATGATCTGTAGCAAACAACGGTATATTCAGGCTCATGGCAATACTCTCTGCCATACGCCGACCCGCAAAAAATACCGGCATATAAGAATTTCCCATCCCCCGGGGCTGCGTACTGACGCACACAGCCTGAATATCCGCCGCAGGAACTTTTTCCAGCAGCTTTTGATACAACTCCGGGAAATTATTGACATGCTTAAAAAAAGCCTCGCTTTGGCGAAGCCCCCGTTCTCCTTCAGCAACCGAAAGAAGCTTACGCTCCTGGGCAATCAGGTTCCCCTCTTCATCTACTGCCGCAAGGGATGTAGTATAACAACTGGTATCGATGCCTAAAAAAATCATACGCTTCTCACATAAGCCCCCAAAATACCATTGACAAAAGACGGTCCTTCTTCAGAAGAATACCGTTTGGCCAGTTCTACCGCCTCATTGATCGCCGTAGCAGCCGTCACATCCTCCCGATACCTGATCTCACAAAGCGCAAGCCGAAGAATCGCAGCATCAATACGGTTCATCCTTTCAAGAGACCATCCCCTGGCAAACCGGGAAATAATCTCGTTCAGCTCGTCCGCATGTTCTTTGGCAGTACTTCGCAGCCAACGGATATATTCCATATCCGTTTCATTCATATTCCGCCAATCCTGATCTTCCTCAAAAAGTCCGCCCAGCATTTCCATTGCGGTATTCGTTCCGAACGTATCTTCAAAAAGCAATTGAAATGCCACTTCTCTGGCTTTTATCCGCGCCATGACATCCTCCGTATTTTTCCTTATACTAACAAAAGAGCGAGTTCTCCCCGCCCTAAATGCCCGGCAAACCGTCTTGCCTAATTTTTCTGGCTCTGCAGGGAATTATCCACCTGCACCACCACTTTTTTTACAGCAATCCCGCAAAGCCCTTCAATATCCGCTTTTACACTTTGCTGTACCTGTGCCGAAACTTCCGGAATAACAGACTCCGGCGCCATGGAAACCTTAACTGCCACATAGGCACCGCCCTCCTGCATGGAGGTTTTTATGCGGATTTCCCGAATTCCTTCCACCTTGCGTACAGCCTTAGACGCTAAATCACTGATAGTATCGATATTTATGTAAATACCCCCGGCCTCCGTAGACGCAGCCATCGTCACATTTTTTGCATCTCCGCCGATCCCTGCAAACATAATCCGAAAGCTCAAAACAACAAACACAAGCGAAAGCGCACTAAAAGCGATTTTCAGATATACGGATTGCTGCAAGCTGTACAGCAAAACTATCAGGGCTGTCGGATTCCACACGGAGAATGCCAGAAAGCCAAGCAGTGCAATAAACACCAATGCCAGAAATACAAGGAGCACTCTCTCCCAAACTTTCATTTTTCTACCTCTGTATTATTTTTTATCTTCCGCGGCAACCTGTACGCCGATCACATTCACATTTACAGCGGGTACTCTAAGGCCCGTCATCCCTTCTACAGCGCGTTTTACGCTTTTCTGCACCTCAAGTACTACATCGCTGATAATGGTACCATAGGAAACTACGAGGTTAATATCAATTACGGCTTCATCATTTCCGATCGTAGCCTTAATTCCCTTCGAAAGGTCTTTTTTGCCCAAAAGCTCTACAATGCCGCTTTTGATGCCGCCGCTCATGCCGGCAACGCCGTGTATCTCAGTAGCAGCCAAGCCTGAAATGATAGCAATAACATCCTCTGAATACGAAACGCTACCGCCTACCTCAGACTTACTGATCATGCCATTATTCTCAGACATTTCAAATACCTCCCATATAAACTTGTACCTATTATATCATTTAACAAGCTTTTTTTCAACCGTTTTTTTACCGCCCTTCCCGCTTATTTTTTTTATCAAACCGTTCAGGAATTTGGGTGCTGTAATACAAATAATCTTCATATATCTTCCCCCTATTTACATAAAAATATTCCGGCTGCTATGAGACCTGCGCCCAACAAAATAAACCATACATGAAGGGGCAGATTAAAAAGAATCAAAATAACCCCCAACAGCATACACAACAGGCCTATAATGTTGCACTTAAAAAATATCTTTTTCAATAAAAAATCCCCCCTTACGCTGCATACTACATCATATACAGCTGGGGGAAAATTGGTTCCAATTTATTTTTTTAAAGCTTCAATCGCCGCACACGGATCTTCTGAAGAAAACACACTGCTGCCGGCCACTAAAACGTCAGCTCCGGATTTTTTTGCCAAAACCGCGTTTTCCACTGTAATTCCTCCGTCAACTTCCAGCAAAATTTCCCGGTTGCCGATCATCCTCCGTACCTGTTCGATCTTAGGCAAAACTTCCGGCAAAAAACGCTGGCCTCCAAACCCGGGGTTCACAGTCATAAGCAATACCATATCCACATGATCAAGCAAATATGCCAAAGAATCCACCGGAGTAGCCGGGTTATAAACGATCCCCGCCTTCACTCCCTGAGCACGGATATAGGAAAGTGTCCGGTGCGGATGCGGCGATGCCTCAAAGTGAACGGTAATGATATCGGCGCCGGCAGCAACAAAATCATCGATATAACGTTCGGGTTTCTCTACCATCAGATGCACATCTAATATTTTTTTCGTATGCCGCCGCAAAGCCTGAATCATACCCGCTCCAAAGGTAATATTGGGCACAAACATCCCATCCATCACATCGCAGTGGATAAAATCCGCGCCGCAGCGATCAATCCGTTCAACCGCTTCTCCTAAAGCCGAGAAATCGGCCGCCAAGATACTGGGTGCTACTTTAATCATATCGGTTCCTCCATCTCTGCTCAACTTCTGCATAAATCTGCTTATATCGTTCATACCGCGGCAGCGGAAGCTTTCCTTCGTCTACCGCCCGCTTGACCGCACAATCCGGTTCCTTGATATGAACGCAGCCTGAAAAGCGACAATCAGATGCATATTCTGCATACTCCTCATAGAGTGCCAAAAGCTCCTGCGGGGAAAGCCGCGGGATTTCTAAAAGAGAGAAACCCGGCGTATCCGCAAGCCATTGATTCGAGCCAAAGGCTACCAACTCACAATGCCGGGTCGTATGCCTTCCCCGTTCGGTCTTTCTGCTCAAGCCGCCCGTTTCAAAGGCCCGTCTGCCCAACAGCAGATTTGTCAGCGACGATTTTCCCACAGCTGATTGTCCGCAAAAACAGGCGATTCCCTCACCGATGCTGCTCTTAAGTTCCTCTGCTCCGTTTTCCTCTAATGTACTGGTCAAGCAGGTACGGATTCCGCAAGCCTGATACTGCTGTGCAATAAAAGACGCCTCCTGAGGATCATAATCCTTTTTGTTCACACAAACGATCGGCTCGATGTCCAGCATACGGCAATAGCAGATCAATTCATCCGCAAGTTTCAGATCCGGATTCGGCCGCTTGACCGCAACGGTAATCAACAGCGTATCCACATTGGCTACCGGTGGACGGAGCAATGCATTTTTTCTGGTACATATTTGGGTAATAAAGTTTTTTTCACCCGCTCTTTCGGAAAGCTGCAGCAATACCTTATCCCCTACCATCGGCGTCAGATTCATATTCCGGAATTTGCCCGCCGCATAAGCTTCCATATACTGACCTTCGCAAAAAACCTCAAATACACCGGCCACGGCCTTTACAATCAACCCCTTACTGCCAGGCATCGGCTGCCTCCTCTGCCGGTGGCGTTGGAGTCGGTGCATTCATAGCCGTCGTCAATACTTTTTTATCAATCTGCGTATTTTCAAAATACAATTCAAACGTGATATTTTCCATCTGCTCACTGGTGTATTCCAATGTAATAAAAGCCGCATCCACATACCGACGGAAATCAATCTGCTCTCCATTTTGGTTAAGTACCAAAAGCTCCAGCGTTTGTGCCCGGTATTCCTCCGGCACGGTATATTCATAAACACATCGGTATCCGCTGCTGATGTTCACCGTAAAATCAATAGCTACCTCCGGCGGTTCTTCTCCTTCAATATACAAATACTGTGTTCCCGGATCGATATTTTGCCATCTTACCCCTAATTCGTCAGGATTATCCGATTTTATTTCCTGATAATTTCCTACAACAAAGCCCGCACGGACAATAGCCTCCTTTGCATCCTCCAGGCTAAGCCCGGTAAGATTAGGCACAACAATTTCCAATGCCGCAATATTCCGCACAATGGTAAGCGTAATTTCGGTTCCCTCAGCAATGCTTTGGTTATAACTGCTTTGGTCGGCAACAGTACCGGTTTCCTTGGAGGCATCCTCAATGTATACATATTTCACCTTAAAGCCCTGTCCCTCCAGAATTTCCGTAGCCTCCATATAGGGCTTTCCTATCGTATTTTCTGCCATCAGCTGCTTTGCACCCTTGCTGATATAAATAACGATCTCCGTATTGACAGGCACAATACTTCCGGCCTCCGGTTCAGTCCGTATAACGCAATCCACTGGTACGGAGCTGCTGTTTTCCTCCACATACCGAAACTTGGAAAAGGATTCACTGCGCATAATTGCCGCCGCTGCACTTCTGCTTAAGTCCGTAACCGTGGGCACCGCTTTTTGTTCATAATTATTTCCCCACAGCACACGGGGTAAAACAATGCTTAATACAACCGCAACCACCAAAGCCGACGCGACAACGCTTATACCGATAATCAGACCGCGCTTGCGTTTAGATGCTTTTACCTTTTTCCGTTCTTCTTCATTTATGTAAGAAATTTTCTTTCTTACTCCTCCGTTATCTTCCTCTTTTGCCGTAATGATATTTTTTCTTCTCACCGGTTCGGCAGATTCGGCATATTCTTCCTCATACGGCCGCTGTGCATACTCCTCCTGTCCGATCACAGAAAAGCCTTCTGGGTTAGCCACATACAGCAGCAGATCCTCCCGCAGTTCCGAAGCCGTCTGATACCGTTTTGCGGGATCCTTCTGCATACATTTCAAAATAATATCGTTAATTCCCTTGGAGATCGCAGGATTTACACTTTGCGGTGCTTCCGGCATCTGATTGACATGCTTCATTGCAATAGATACCGCCTCATCTCCTTCAAAAGGCACACGTCCGGTAAACATTTCATACAGCAGTACGCCAAAGGAATAAATATCCGTTCGGGAATCCACATGGCTGCCCCGTGCCTGCTCAGGCGAAATATAGTGTACGCTTCCCACCACATCCTTTCCGCCCATGGTACGCGTAGTCTGAGGGGAAAGCACACGAGCAATGCCGAAATCCACGATCTTTACTGTACCGTCATTGGAAACAAGAATATTCTGCGGCTTGATATCCCGATGAATGATATTTTTCATATGGGCGTGTTCTATCCCGGCCGCGATCTGCAGGGCATAATCCACCGCCTTCTTAGGCGGAAGCGGACCATTTTGCGCAATAATATCCTTCAGCGTTTTTCCGTCAATATATTCCGTTACCATATACAGGGAACCGTTCCACTGCCCTACCGCCAGAATTCTGCGCACATTGCGGTGAGACATTTTTGCCAGTGCTTCCGCTTCATGCCGGAAATGCCGTTCATGCTCATCAATATCCTCCAGCTCATCGCGCACTACTTTGATAGCAACGATAAAACCATCGCTCAGCCGCCTGGCTTTGTATACAATACTGGTACCGCCGCTTCCTATTTTTGATAAGATTTCATATTTACCGTCAATGATATCGTTAACCATTAAAAATCTCCTTAATCGTTAGCTATAAATACCGCGGTGATATTATCCTTACCGCCTGCTTCATTCGCAGCCTGAATCAGCTGTTCAGTAATACGGTTGCAATCCGCACTGCTGCTGATAATCTCTTTTATTTTTTCCTCACTGAGCATTCCCGTAAGTCCGTCGGTAGCCAGCAGCAGCCTATCGTGCTCTTCCCAGCTTTGACAAAACACATCCACTTCTACAAAACGCTCAGCGCCGATCGCCCGCGTAATCAAATTTTTTTTCGGATGTTTCTGTGCCTCGGTAGGCGTCAGCACACCTTTATCCACCATTTCCTGCACATAGGAATGGTCAATGCTGATCTGCCTGAATTCTCCCTTCCGCAATATATAACAACGGCTGTCTCCCACGTTTGCCACATAAACCAGCCCGTCTTTAATAATAGCAGCCACCAGGGTAGTTCCCATACTGTCAAAGGTTTTATCCGATCTTGCCGTTTGATAAACGGTTCTGTTTGCTTCACTGACTGCCTGCCGCAGCAGCAGCCGTATATCCGTAGCGGAAGAATAATTCTCATGAATGAACTCCGCCGTGCTGGCCACTGCCAAAGAGCTGGCTACCTCGCCTGCATTCACGCCGCCCATACCATCGGCCACAATAAAAAGGTTAACATCCTCCCGATTAAAGGGTATATGAAAGAAATCCTCATTGCTGCCCCGTACTTTTCCTTTGTTACTTAATCCAGAGTATTTCAATTTTTTCCCTCCTTTTCAAGATAGCTTCTTCTGAGCTGCCCACAGGCCCCGGCAATATCTGCTCCCATTTCACGCCTTATGGTAACAGAAACACCCCTATCCTGCAGCATTTCCATAAATTTTTTTATTCTTTCCCTTCCGGACCCTTTGAAGCCGCTTTCCTGTACAGCATTCAACGGTATCAGGTTTACATGGCACTGCATGCCCCGTATCAGATCCGCCAGCTGCTGCGCACATTCCGGCGTATCGTTTTTCTGATCTATCAAAGCATATTCAAAAACAACTCTGCGCCCAGTAGCCTTTACATAAAAGCGCATAGCCTCTATGGTATCTTCTATAGTATACGCACGCGAAACAGGCATCAGTTCTCTTCGGATCTCATCATTCGGTGCATGAAGCGAAAGTGAAAGAGTAATTCCCAACTTTTCTTTTGCAAGAGCATAGATGCCGGGCACAAGCCCGCAGGTGGAGAGAGATATATTCCGCGCAGAAATATTCAAACCGTTTTTATCGGTAATCAGCCTTAAAAACGTCATTACATTGTCGTAATTATCCAGCGGCTCGCCGCTGCCCATCAATACGATATTGGTAATGCTGCGTTCGCCTATTTTGCCGTGATCGTAATTTGCGCTGATTACCTGCCCCACTATCTCTCCTGCCTCCAGATGCCGCACAAGGCTGCCTAAGGTAGAAGCACAGAAAGCACATCCCATACGGCAGCCCACCTGAGTAGAAACACAGAGCGTATTGCCATGCTTATAACGCATAAAAACGCCCTCAATAATATTTCCATCCTCCAAGCGATATAAATATTTTTCTGTGCCGTCACACGATACACGCTTTTGGTAGATCTCCGCACTGCCCGGAGTACAGCCGTTTTCTTGCAGCAAGGCTTTTAAATCCCGGGGAATATTGATTTGCGCAATTTCTTTTCCCTGCCACAGGGCCGAATAGATCTGCTGCGCACGGTATTGAGGATATCCCCATTCCGATATCAAATTTTTTAACTCCTCCAAGCTTAAACTTAAAAGCTTCAAATTCTTTTCATCCTTGCAATAAAAAATCCATCGATCCCGTCGCGTTCGGGATAGAATTGCAAAAAGCCGTGTTCTGCTTTTCTGCCTTGTTCCAGCTTCTCACCTAAATCCCCTTTCAGACTATCCAGTATAAATTCCGGATGCGCGGCTAAAAAACGCTTTATAATTTCCTCATTTTCCGCTTTGCGCACAGTACAGGTGCTATATACCAATATCCCCCCGGGGCGAACGCATCGGGACGCATTTTCCAAAATTTGGGCCTGAACCTTCTCCAGCTCCGCTAAGTTCTGAGGCGTAACCGTATTTTTGATTTCCGGCTTTTGCTCTACCACACCTAATCCGCTGCAGGGCACATCCGCAAGCACCCTGTCAAAGCTTCCAAGGTACTGCTCCTGCGTCATATCCGCCACACGAGCCTCTACCCGATCGGCAACTCCGCAGCGCTGCACATTACTCTCAATCAATTTTACCCTGTGCTCATGCTTATCCAAAGCCACAATACTTCCCTGCTGCATCCGCTGGGCAATATATACCGTTTTGCCGCCCGGTGCCGCACAGCAGTCAAGAATTCTTTCTCCCCTTTGCGGCGCAAGCGCTCTTACAACAGCCATCGAGGCTTCTCCCTGCACGCAGCAAAGTCCTTCCTCCAAAAAACATGGTTCTCCTTCTATATAAACACAGTCATCAAAATATTTACCGTTTTTCCACGGAAGCGCAAGCTTTTCTTTGAACTCCGATATTCCGATCTTTTCTGTATTCACCCGCAGGCAGGTGCGATGCTCTCCTTCAAATGCACACATTTCCTCTGTGCGTGCCGCACCGTGCTCAAGAATCATCTCGCGCACTAAAAATTCAGGATAGCTGTATTGTACCGATATCCTTGCGGCAGTCTCTTCGGGATAAGGAATATTCTCCTTTTCCCTTGAAACCGTACGCAGCACACCATTGATATATCCTTTAAGCATTCCCTTGCCGATAGTCTCTGCAAGAGTGACCGAGGAATCGACTGCCGCACTGTCGGGAATACGATCCATATACAAAATCTGATACGCCCCCAAGCGCAGCAAATTGCGAATCTTAGGCTGCAGCCGCCCCTTTGCATAGAGGGAAAGAACATAATCCAAATGGATCATTTTATCTAACGTGCCGTAAACAAGCGCTGTGATGAATGCCCGATCGCGAGCATCAAATCCGTCCAATCCGTATTTTACCGTTAAATTGGAATACTTATGCTTAGAAGTAATCTCATCCAACAGCAAAAATGCCTGCCGTCTGGCCTTATCTTGCTTCATAATATAAAAATTTATCAGAAAGAGAATTTCCGCGCAGATACAGCCTGGCCTCCATAGCCTTTTTGCCCGGCAGCTGTATTACGTCAAGAGAAAGCAGCTGATCCCCCGTGCAAACGATAAGCCCTTGTTTTTCATCTGCACACACGATCGTACCCGGTGCAGCTTCCGCTTTTTGCTCTAAAACCGTCGCTGAATATACTTTTATGACATCCTTGCCGCACATTGTCCAGGCAACCGGCCAGGGGTTCAAGCCGCGGATTAAATTCTTGATCTTTAGCGCCTCTTGCGCAAAATCAATCGCCGCACTTTTTTTATCCAGCATAGGAAAATGCGTTGCCTTTTTCTCATCCTGCGGAATTCTCGGTGCTTTTCCCTCCTCGATCAGGCGCACGGTTTCCAGCAAAACCTCAGCGCCCAGCGGCGCCATTCTTTCAAAAAGCTCACCGGCTGTTTCGTTTTCACCGATATTGATCTTTTTCTGCAGAATCATATCGCCGCAATCCACACCGATAGCAGTATACATAGTCGTGATGCCGGTTTCCTTTTCCCCGTTTATTACCGCCCATTGAATCGGGGAAGATCCCCGGTAAGCCGGCAGCAGCGAACCATGTACATTGACACAGCCCAAACGCGCGGAATCCAAATTTTCCTTTGAAAGAATCTGCCCGAACGCTGCTGTAACCATCAGATCCGGTTTAAGTGCGCGCAGCACGGCCGCCGGTTCCGGCAAACGGATTTTCTCCGGCTGATATACTGTAAGTCCTTTTTGAAGTGCATACTCCTTTACCGGTGAATACGTCAGCTTGTTGCCGCGTCCTTTGGGCCGATCCGGCTGGGTGAATACAGCTTTCACACGATAGCCGTTTTCTACCAATGCTTTTAAAGAAGGCACTGCAAAATCCGGCGTTCCCAAAAAAACAATATCAATCATCTTTCCCTATCCTTGTTGCTTTATCCGTAAATAAAATGCCGTTTAAATGATCTGTTTCGTGGCAGAAAATCGTAGCTACATAGTCCTGTGCCTTGTACTCCATTAAATTGCCCTCCCGGTCATATCCCTGAACGGTTACTTTTTTAGGCCTGTCGACATGGCCGCGGACGCCAGGCACACTGAGACACCCCTCTACACTGTCCTGGTGCCCGCTCTCCTTCACAATTACCGGATTAATCAGCTCTAAAATTTCTTCCCCTGTATCTACAATGATCACCCGGCGCAAAATTCCCACCTGGGGTGCCGCCAGTCCTACCCCTTGTGCCTGCGCCAGCGTTTCTTTCATATCATCCAGCAGAGTAAGGATCTTTTCATCAATTTCCGTTACTTCTCTGCTTTTCTTCCGCAATAAAGGCTCGGTATCCTTTAAAATATTTCTTATTGCCATTTTCTTCACCTTAAAATAAATTTACAGGGTTCTCCTGTATATCACAATATAATTCCTTACCGGCAATTCCTTCCAAGGCAGCAAAGATTTGATCTACAATCTCATTACAGTGTATGCCTTCTTTGAGTTTAACCATAATCTGATGGCGGTACAGTTCTCTTAAGCGGTTAATCGGTGCAGCCGTTCTTTCCTGATACAGTACCTCATCAGGGAATTTTTCTAAAATCTGCCGAACCCGCTCAAAAGCTTTTACTGAACCTTCATAGGCGCTTTCGGCATCAGCAGAGGAATACAAAACGCGTACAACCCGGGCAAATGGCGGATACCACATAGCGCGCCGCTGTTCAATCTCCCTTGCGTAAAACGCCTTATAATCATGCCGCGCCGCACATTCAATTACAAAATGCCGGGGGGAATACGTCTGTACCACTACCCTGCCGCGACTTTCTCCCCGCCCGGCTCGTCCGGCCACCTGGGTAAGCAGAGAAAACGTACGCTCCCGGCTCCGATAATCCGGCAACCGCAGCATACCGTCGGCCGCAATCACCCCAACAAGCGTAACATTCGGAAAATCATGTCCTTTTGCAATCATCTGGGTGCCAATCAACGCCTGCGCGCTTCCATCAGCCAGTTTCTTCAGTAAATGATAATGGGCATCTTTACCGCGGGTCGTATCGACATCCATGCGGACAACGCTTGACTGCGGAAAGAGCTTTAAAAATTCTTCTTCTACTTTTTGCGTCCCTGCACCAAACTGTTTAATAAATTTGCTGCCGCAAACAGGACAGATCTGGGGCAAAGGAAGCTCGTAACCACAATAATGGCAGCGCAGCTTATTGATATGATAGTGATACGTAAGAGAAACATCACAGTTTTGACAGGTAATCGTCTCTCCACAAGCACGGCACATCACAAAACTGGAATATCCCCGCCGGTTTAAAAACAACATAATCTGCTTATGCTCAGCCAACGTTTCCTGCATAAGCTCATAAAGTCTCCCGGAAAAAATACTTCTATTTCCCTTGGAAAATTCCTCGGCCATATCAATAATTTCAACCGGCGGCAATCCTTTGCCATTTACACGTTCGGGCATTTCAAAAAGTCTGTACTGTCCCTGCACTGCTTTATAATACCGCACCACCGAAGGAGTCGCGCTGCCTAAAATCACAGGACAGCTGTTATATTCGCCGCGTTTAATGGCCACTTCTACCGCATCATAGCGCGGATGTATTTCAGAAATATAAGATCCCTCATGCTCTTCATCCACAATAATAATCCCTACATTTCTGCATGGTGCAAAAACTGCTGAGCGGGCACCAATCACAATGCGAGCTTCTCCGCTTAAAATACGCCGCCACTCGTCAAAGCGCTCTCCGTCCCCCAGGGCACTATGCAGAATCGCTATGCCGTCGCCGAGCTTTTTTCGGAAGTTCAAAACCATCTGCGGGGTAAGAGAGATCTCCGGTACCAACACAATTGCTGTTTTTCCGGCATTTACCACGCTTTTGATCGCCTGCATATAGACCTCCGTTTTCCCGCTGCCGGTAACCCCATGCAGCAGGGAAACAAAAAAATGTTCTCTCTCCTGCAGAATACTGTCAAGCACCTTCTGCTGACAGCTATTAAGCGTATGCCATTTTGCCCGCTGGGGTGCAATGTCCAAATAAGGTGATCGCTGGCGTTCAACTCGATAAAGCGCTATATACCCTTGCGATACAAGTCTTTTAATGACAGTACCGCATTCGCCCACCAAATGCGTGATCTGTGCTCTTTCCATATCCCCGTATTCTGCAAGTGCAGAAAGGATCCGGTACGCCTTTGTTCCCGCACGCATTTTTTTCAATACTGTTTCAAGCTGTTCTGCGGATACCTCCAAATGAAGCATTGAAATATACTGTGTACGCACACGTCCCGCACGCAATCCTGCAGGTATAAACAGCCGTACCACATCGGCATAACCGGCATGATATTTCTGTTTCATCCACAGTGCCAATTCTATCTGCTCATCCGTAAGCACCGGCTCGGCATCCGGTACGGCAGAAATAGGCTTCAATGCCGTTGAGGGAAGATCCGTTTCTAAGGAAAGACGCAAGACAAGACCTTCTACATTTTTTTGCCGGCCAAAAGGCACAAAAACACGCATTCCCGGTCTCAATCCGCCGATATGTTCAGGAATCGCATAGGTAAAAAGTCTGTCAATATCCTGATTGGAAATATCAACGATCACCTGCGCGTACTTGTTCATTTTTCCTCTGCGATTAAAACACCGTTTTCAAATTCATCCAAAGCCTGCAGCACCGGCTTAAAATCGTCTTTACACTCCTGTGTGTCCACAAGCATCCGCGCTCTTTTGGCAATAATAATAGAAAGCACATACTTACAGGATACTTTTTCTTCGGTTTCCTGACTAACTGGTTTATACATAAATAACATTCTCCTTATTTTATAATTTACGAATTTATGGGATTAATTGCGCAAGGAACGCCTGATTACGAGAGGTCCTGCACTTTTCTGCGGTCAAAATAGCCTCAATTTTTTCCACAGCCTCTTGTACTGTATCATTTACCACCACATATCCGTAATCATTTACACACTTCATTTCTTCCGCAGCTTTTAAAAAACGTTCCCGGATAAGCTCCATGCTTTCACGGCCGCGGCCTGTTAAACGGCTATATAATTCTTCCATACTCGGCGGCACCAAAAAGAT
>ERZ1673696.930-NODE-930-length-27614-cov-8.783229_pt1 | contig 27614 bp, 26 predicted proteins | sample MGYA00580226_ERZ1673696 | MGnify/ENA primary metagenome ERZ1673696 (study PRJEB41218, sample SAMN15661743) | gut metagenome | host: Homo sapiens | place: Canada: London | collected 2015-08-20/2019-03-30 | study: EMG produced TPA metagenomics assembly of... | reverse complement strand
CGTGCTCCATGTCGTCCACACTGAACAGCTCCTGGAAGCTCATGCGGCCGATACGAGCCACAGCATCCAGACTGGTCAGGGCCAAAGCAGAAACACACATCGTCATAAAGACCGTTGCTGCATAAGCGGGAACGCCGAACATCTCAAAGAAACCGGCAACACCACGGCTGAAGATCTGGAACGGGGTGCCTGCAGCGGGGGTGCCGTCCGCAGCAGCGGCAGCACCGGCAACGCACAGAGCCAGAACAGCCAGCAGGCTCTCCAGAATCATTGCGCCATAGCCAACCTTCAGCATATCCTTCTCATTCTCAACGGTCTTGGAAGAAGTACCGGAGGAGACCAGGCTGTGGAAGCCGGAAACAGCACCACAGGCAACGGTGACGAACAGGATGGGGAACATGGTACCCAGCTTCTCGTTGGTGAAGCCGGTGTAAACGGGCAGATTCATGGTGGGGTGTGCAACGACCAGACCAACCACAGCGCCTGCGATCATGGCAACGAACATGAAAGTGGTCATGTGGTCCCGGGGCTGCTTCAGCAGCCACATGGGAAGCACGGCGGCAAAGAAGATATAAACGAAGGTGATATAGCTCCATGCGGCCTTGCCCAGGATGATGGGCAGATTTGCGCCAATGACAAAAGACAGCACGATGAAAACGATGCTGATAACGCTTTCCTTCCAGCCGGAGAAGTTGAACTTCTTCTGGATCAGGCCAAAGACCACAGCGAAGACCATGAACATGATGGAGACCATGCCGGCAGCGCCGTTGGTCTGAGCAGCGTCCACCAGAGCGCCGTCCGCGCCATAGGCATTGAAGGTGCCGGCGACCATGTCAGCAAACGCTGCAATAACGATGCCGCAGAACAGCCAGCAGAACAGCAGGAACAGCTTGCGGCCCGTCTTGCCGATATACTTTTCGATCAGCATACCCATGGACTTGCCGTCATTCTTTACAGAAGCATACAGAGCGCCGAAGTCGGTAACAGCACCAAAGAAGATGCCGCCCAGCAGGACCCACAGCAGAACAGGCAGCCAGCCAAAGGCAGCAGCCTGAATGGCACCGGTAACAGGGCCGGCACCTGCAATGGAGCTGAACTGATGTGCAAAAACGGTCCAGCCGTTGGTGGGAACGTAATCCCGGCCGTCCTCATGGACGACCGCAGGGGTCTTGGCGGTGGGATCGATGCCCCACTTGTTTGCCAGCCAGCGTCCGTAGAGGGTGTAAGCACCAAACAGACACACGGCTGCGATCAAAACGATGACCAGCGTGTTCATTTCTTTTACCTCTTTCCTTTGCTTTTCATGCGGCAAAGAGGTCACGCTGTGGCTCCTTTGCCTGAAAATTGTGTATACTTTATCCCCATTTTCATAATTTGTCAATATATTTCGGAGCAGTTCAGAGGATGTGCTAATTCGACAGAAAATCAGGCAAAAAATTTTAGGTGATTTTATTTCATTTATGAAGAGAAGAAAACTGTGGACACATTGAATTGAAAACGATTCACGCAAAAGACTTGACTTTCGCACTTTCGTGTGCTAAAGTGATAACATGATATGATTCTTTCTGTCAGAAGTTCCGGCGTTTGCCGCAGAGGAGACCGCAATGACTGAGAAAAATTCCAGAAAAAACGAGACCGTAGATGCACTGTTCGATGCCATCCTGAGCCTTGAGAGCCGGGAGGAATGCTATGCTTTTTTTGAGGATCTGTGCACAGTAAAGGAGATCTCCGATATGGCACAACGGCTGGAAGCGGCAAAGCTGCTGCTTGGCGGCCGCACCTATGACCAGATCGTGAAAGAGGTAGAGATCAGCACGGCGACCATCAGCCGCATCAATCGCTGCATCCAATACGGAACCGGCGGTTACCAGAGCGTAATTGAAAAAATCTCTGTACAGGAGAAAAAGCAGTAACGGCTGCACGGCAGGGGACATAGGATGGGGTACACCTTATATAGAAAGGATGAGTCCCCTATGGCAACGATCAATTGTCCCACTACGCTGGAATGTCCGGCCCTGCCCCGTGTTACCCTGAGTCAGGCTGTGATCGATCTGATGGAAAGCATCGCGCTGCAGGAAAGTGCTCTGAGCCACATCCTCTGCGCCGAGAGCCAGAAGATGAAAACCGCACTCGCCATGAACGAGATCGACCTGTGCAAGCTGCTGGAGGTGAACGATTCAGCCACCAACATGGTGCACGCCGTGGCAAATCTGGAGTTGGTGCTGAAGGAAAAGCTGGAGTTTATCTCCAATAACCTCTATTATCCCTCCGCTGATAATGGCGCTGCAGCCCAATAAGCCTGCATGACCCCCTGCCTGTCCGCATTCTGGCGGGCAGGCATTTTGCGTTTTAAGGCCAGATTGTGACCGATTTGTATAAAAAGAATAAAAACGATTTGTTGGAATTGCTGAAAGCGCAATTCTGTGCTATACTATACCGTGTATATGTGTGAAAGAGAGGGAAACGAACTTGCAGCACTATGACGTGATCTTATTTGACGTGGACGGAACCCTGATCGATTCCGCCCCCGGCATCCTGAATACACTGGAAGAAGTTTTTACCAAGATGGGCATGGATGTCACCCATGTGAACCTGCGGCGCTATCTGGGGCCGCCGCTCCGCAAGAGCTTTGGAGAGCATTTTTCTGACCCTGCAAAAATCGAGGAGGCCACCGAGCTCTATCGGGAGAGTTACCGCGAAAAGGGCAGCCATGAGGGTACGGCCTACCCCGGTGCGGCAGAGATGCTGCGCCGCCTGAAGGAGGCAGGATTTGTGCTCTGCACCGCAACCTCCAAGCCGACTGTGGTCGTGACCCCCATTCTGGAAGAACAGGGACTGGCCCCTTACTTTGATTTCATCGGCGGCGCGTCCATGGATGAGAGCCGGGATACCAAAACGGAAGTGGTGCGCTATGTTCTCACCCAGCCCTGTGTACAGGGCAAGCGGGTGCTGATGGTGGGTGACCGCAACGATGATATGCGCGGTGCTGCTGATTGCGGGCTGGATGCCGCCGGTGCCCTGTATGGCTACGGCAGCAGGGAAGAACTGGAGCCCTTTGGCCCGGTGCTGCTGGCGGAAAGTTGTGAAGAACTGACGGACAAGCTCCTGGCCTGCCGTGCAAACGGTTGAACGATAGGATAAGTGGTGAATATAACATGAATCATAAGAATCAATCGGACAAACAGTCTATGACATCGCTGCAGCGGCAGGCCGTTCTGGTCTGTGTGGTCTGCGCACTGGCGGCTTTGCTGACCGTAGGCATCACCCTGACCCTGCTCAAACGGGGAAAACCGGAAACGCCCGGCACACCCGTAGACTCCGTGCCGACGGACACCACCGGGGACGGTGAAAGCACAGATCTTGCCAATCACTATCAGATCGATAACACCTCCAGCGCTCTGCTGACTGAAACAGCGGATGCGGGCACGGAATATCTGGACAGCACCCTGTTTCTGGGAGACTCCAACACCGTGCGTCTGTATAACAACGGCCTGATCTCCTTGCAGCAGTTCTGTGCCAAGGAGGGCATTGGCACCCAGGTGGCCCTGAACGAAGGGATCGTCACCTTTAAGAATGACACCACCCACTACACCATCGCACAGGCGGTGGCAAAAATGAAGCCCCGCCGTGTTGTGATGACTTTTGGCACCAACGACACCGGCATGGAGGTGGCTGATTTTATCAGTAACTATACCGCGCTGGTGCAGGCCATTCAGGAGGCTTACCCCTACACCGATATCATCGTGAACACGGTGCCTCCTATCCCGGAGAATCACTCCAATTACCCCCACATGGATCAAGCCAAGATCGATGATTTTAACATGGCGCTGCTCAACATGTGTGAACAGCTGGGGGTCAAATTTCTGAATACGGCTGAGGTTCTCAAGGGAGAAAATGGCTACGGCCAGCCGGATTACTACACGGATGGTGATATCCACCTCAAGAGCGCCGGTCTCAAGGCGGCATTGAGCTATCTGCGCACCCACGCCTACCAGACCGAGGATCGCCGCCCGGACACCAATAATATTCCCACCCGTACGCTGGAATATGTATCCAACCCCAGCTCGGCGGTGCAGGCTCCCAGCTCGGAAGAACCCGCTTCTTCCAGTGAGAGTGAAAGCGTCAGCAGCTCTGAGACTGCCAGCGTTAAGTTTGAGGCCCGTTATCAGGTGGAAAAGAGCGGCGGCGGTACCCTGAGCTGTGGGAACGAGAGCGGCAAGACCAGCCTGACATACGGCATCACAGATGCATCCCAGTCGCTGACTGTCACGGCCACCCCTGCGGAGGGCCATGTGTTCGTCAAGTGGAGCGACGGCGTGACCAGCAAGACCCGTACCGATACCGGCTTCAAGCAGAATCTGGACGTAACAGCCGTGTTTGCAGCTGCTTCCGTTCACATCTCGGAAGGCAAGGCTTCCGCCGGTTCCTATGTCTTTAAGGCTGCGCTGGAGGGTAAATATGCCAAGAGTGAAAACCTGCATTGGTTCGCCAACGGTCAGGAAGTGAAGGAGGCCGCAGGCCAGACAACGGTCACCGTGTCCGCTTCGGCCATCACCAGCGGCAGCTATAAGATCTATGCGGTGGTTGTGTACAACGACTGCGCCGTGGCCAGCAATGCGCTGACCATCACGGTCAGCCCGGAGCCCGCTTCCAGCTCAAATTCCGGCAGCTCTTCTACTTCTTCCGGCAGTACATCCGCGTCCTCTTCGGAAAGCAGCAAGTCCGAGAGCACTTCGTCCAGCGCTTCCACCTCTGAGAGCACGAGCAGCAGTTCTTCCCACAGCACGGCAGAAAGTGAGAGTAAGAGCGAATCCAAGAGCGAGAGCACCTCTTCTTCTCACAGCAGCTCGGAGAGCAAGGCAGAGAGCACTTCGTCCTCCAGCAGTGCTGCCTCTGAGAGCAAAACGGAATCCAAAGAGCAGACCAACAGTGAATCGGTCTCCGCTTCGGTTGAAAATGATATTGAGCCCGCAGAGGAGCCTTCCGCTTCCACCGAAGCAGAAGCCAGCCGGTAAACCTTTTTCTGTCTGCCCGCATAGGCTGGGCAGAAGGGAGGGAGCCGGATGTTCTGTGAAGAGATCAAGATCCCCGGGCTGCCCGGTGAGGGAACTGTGACCGATGGCAGTGTGGATTGGTATGAGATGGACTGGGAGAATGTGGACAACGGCGTGACCGAGGAGCAGATGCCCAGAAACGTTGACAAACCCTGCACCGCGCAAGATCCGTGCACGGACAATTCCCCGGTGCAGACCGATGATGAAACCTATGAGATAGTTCAGGAATAACCGGAAGCCAGCTCTGCCGGGGCGGGGCTGGCTTCTCGCTGTTCTTTTGATCTGGGAAAAATTCCCCGATGATCGGGGGCAAGCGTCCCGGAAAATGACACAAGCATGAAAGAGGGGTAACGAACCATGGCAAAATACTATTGTGTTCTGTTTGATGCTGATAATACGCTGCTGGATTTTGATGCAGCGGAAAACAAGGCGCTGGCTGACACCCTGCGGGAGTACGGCATTGAGCCGGATGCCGAGACGGTGCAGACCTACCGCACCATCAACGAGGAGCTCTGGCGGCAGCTGGAAAAAGGCCAGATCCGCCGGGACAAGCTGATGGGGGAGCGGTTCACCCGCTTTCTGAAGGCAGTGAATGCCGCAGGCAACGGTGTGGAGATGAACAAATTCTATCTGGATCAGCTCTCTACCCACCCTGACCTGACATCTCCCAACGTGCTGGACGTGCTCCGGGAGCTTTCCGAAGTGGCAACACTGGCTGTGGTGACCAATGGCTTTGACCGGGTGCAGAGCCGCCGTGTGCGGGAATCCGGCATTCTGGATTTTGTGGAGGATGTGTTCGTTTCTGAAAAAATGGACAGTGAAAAGCCCAACCGCAAGATTTTTGATGCCGCGCTCCGTGCGCTGGGCGTGGAGAACCGTGAGCATGTGCTGATGGTGGGCGACAGCCTGAGCAGTGATGTGCAGGGCGGTGTGAACGCCGGGCTGGATACCTGCTGGTATAACCCCAACCACGCCGAGAATCCCGGCAAGGTCGTTCCTACCTATGAGATCAGCAGCCTGGAAGAGCTTTACCCGCTGGTGATGGAGCCGGAGGAACTGGCCAATGTGGGCCTGAAGAATCGCCGCCACCAGCTGTAATGCTGTGCGGCCTGTGTGAGAGATTGGAAAACGAACAATGCTGATACATTTGGAAAAGCTGGGCAAGAGCTTTGGCGAGAAGATCGTCCTGCATGATGTCACGGCCAGTGTCGAACGGGAGGACCGCATTGGCATCGTGGGCCAGAACGGCGCAGGCAAAACGACCCTGCTGAAGATCCTGACTGGCGAATATACGGACTACGAGGGTGAGTTCAGTGTGACCCATGGTGTGACACTGGGTTATCTGGAGCAGAATGCAAAGCTCGACCCCACGTTGGATATCTATGGCGAGATGCGCTCCTGCTTTGCCCATGTGCTGGATGCCATGGCCCAGATGCAGATCCTTGAGCGCAGAATGGCCGCCAGCCCGGAGGATGCCTCTCTGCTGGAACAGCACGATGCCTTGCAGAACATCATTGATGCCGCTGACGGCTACAATATGGATGTCAACATCAAAAAGGTGCTGTCCGGTATGGGCTTTGCACAGGATACCTGGACGAAGAATATCGCTGTGCTTTCAGGCGGTGAGCTGACGCGCCTGCGTCTGGCAAAGCTGCTGTTGGAAAAGCCGGATGTCCTGATCTTGGACGAGCCCACCAACCACTTGGATTTTGCCACCATGGAATGGCTGGAGAATTACCTCAAGGGCTATTCCGGTGCCGTGCTGGTCGTCAGCCATGACCGCTATTTCCTGGACAATACCTGCACCAGGATCTGGGAGGTCTCCTTCCAGACCATGACCACTTATAAGGGCAACTTCTCAGCCTATCTGCCTCAGAAGGAAGCTGCGGATGCCCTGCGCCAGAAGCAGCATGATGCAGATGTAGCGCTGGCCGAAAAGCTGCAGGATTATGTAGACCGCAATCTTGTGCGCGCTTCCACCACCAAGATGGCCCAGAGCCGCCGCAAACAGCTGGAAAAACTGGAGATCACGGAAGCACCAAAGGATGAAACAAACCAACTCAAGTTCCGCTTTGAGTATGATGTGGAGCCGTGGAACGAGTTGGTGCTGATGAAGAACCTGACCATCAGGATCGGGGAGCGCACCCTGCTGGAACCCTTTACCTACACGGTCTGCCGGGGTCAGCGGCTGGTGATCGCAGGCCCCAACGGTGCGGGCAAATCCACTCTGATGCAGGTGCTGGATGGTAAGCGCCGCCCATCCGGCGGCATGGTGCGGCTGGGTACGGGAGCCCGGCCCAGCATTTTTGCCCAGCAGCAGAACCGTTTGGGACAGGGCCGGGTGATCGATGTCATCTGGAACAAGTATCCCCGGATGACGGAGCTGGAAGTGCGCAGCCATCTGGCAAAGCTGGGTTTCCGGGGCGAGACAGTGTTCAAGCCCTGTGAGGCACTTTCGGGCGGTGAGCTGGCCCGTCTGCGCTTTGCTGAGATCGTGCTGGAGCGACCCAATCTGCTGTTTCTGGACGAGCCCACCAACCACCTGGACATCTACACCCGTGAGAACCTGACTGAAGCCCTGATGGCATACACCGGGACCCTGCTCATGGTCACCCATGACCGCCATCTGATGAACAGTCTGGGCTGTCCCATCCTCTATCTGGAAGATGGCAAGGCCACCCTGTATCCGAGCTACGATGCCCTGATGGGCCGTTCCGCTCCTGCTGCCGCTCCGGAAAAAGCCGGGGATCAGCCCGCCAAGGCCGGTTACGGCAAAGAGCAGCGCCGCCGCCGCGCGGAGCTGCGGGCCAAGATCAAGGCTTGCGAGGATGAAATGGAAGCCTGCGGGGCAAGGGAAGTGGAGCTTGACAATGAGATCAACTCCCCGGAGGTCTACAATGACCCCGATCTGCTCCGCCAAAAGAGCGATGAGCTCAGTGATCTGCGCTTCCATCAGGAGGAGCTGTTTGCTGCCTGGGAAAAGGCAATGGAAGAGCAGGAGCAGTACGAACAGGCTGCTGGTGAAGAATAATCCGCTGCAAAGGAGAACAATGATGCCTCATAACCGCCGCAATTACAACAAAACGCACAGCATCGCCCTTTCAGGTCTGCTGTTTGCTCTGGCGATGGCGCTTTCCTTCATCGAGGGCACATTGGTCATCCCCGGGCTTTTGCCAGGCATGAAGCTGGGTCTGGCGAATATTGTGGTGATGTATGCCCTGTTCTTCATGGGGCCAAAACAGGCCTTTGTGCTGGATGTGCTGAAGGCGTTCTTCGTCTTTCTGGTCTCCGGCTGGACGGCAGGTTTTCTTTCCCTCTGCGGCGGCCTGCTCTCACTGCTGGTGATGTGGCTGCTCTACTATCACTGCCCGCTGCGGCCTACCTGGTTCATCCTGTCGGTCTGCGGCGCGCTGGCCCACAACATCGGCCAGCTGCTGGGAGCCAGCGTCATCCTTTCCACAGCAGTGTCCCTTTACTATGCACCGGTCATGCTGGTGCTGGGTCTTGTGATGGGAATGCTCACCAGTGTCACCCTGCGGGCCATGCTGCCTGCACTGGGACGGCTGGGTTATAATATCCAGGAAAACCGCAAAGGATGAGCTGCCCGGTTGCAACCGGGGCTGGAATCCGATATAATAAATCAAATCTGAATTTTTACCCAACAAAAAAACTGCCCACGGGATAGCGCACTTTGGCGCGGGGCAGCTGGGAGGTATGAGTTTATGTCTGAAAAAGTGACTGTCAAGGTGGAGCGCAATATCCTCCATCTTCCCGCCATTGCCCTGCGTGGGCTGGTGGTGTTCCCCAACAACCTGCTGCATTTTGAGGTAGGTCGTGACAAGAGCATTGCCGCTGTGGAATGGGCCGTGCGGAATAAATCCGAGGTGTTCCTCATTGCGCAGAAGGATATGAAGGCTGAGGACCCCAAGGCAGAGGAGATGTACCAGTACGGCGTTGTGGCCGAGATCAAGCAGGTCATGCGTGTTTCGGATGATCTGGTGCGCATTCTGGTGGAGGGCAAGTTCCGCGCCAAGCGCACCGAGCTGGATACCGAAGGCAGCTTCCTGCTGGCATCGGTGCGGCCGGCTCCTGTGCGCCCCATCAAGGCAGAGGAAGAGACCGAGGCGGAGGCCCTGCTCCGCAACGTAAAAACGAGCTTCGACGCGGTGCTTTCCATGAATCCCCGCATCAGCAAGGACGTGGTGTTTGCTGTTACCTCGAATAACGACCCCGCCTTCCTGTGCGAGTACATCCCTGCCAATCTGCTCTTCCGCTTTGAGGATAAGCAGGCTGTGATGGAAGAGAGCACCCTCATCGGCCGTCTGCGCCTGCTGGTGGAACGCCTGCATCGGGAGCGCCGGATGCTGGAGATCGACAAGGAGATCGCCCAGAAAGTGGACGAGGCCATGGATAAGAACCAGCGTGATTACTACCTGCATGAGCAGATGCACATGATCAGCCAGGAGCTGGGCGAGGACGATGATACCACGGCAGAGGCCGAGGAGTACCGCCGCAGGATCCAGGAGCTGCATCTGGACGAGGAGCGGGAGAAGAAACTGCTCAAGGAAGTGGACCGCCTTGCCAAGATGCAGAGCAGCAATCAGGAGGGAACGGTCATCCGCACCTATCTGGACACCTGCCTGGATCTGCCCTGGAACAGCTTTACCGAGGACGACCTCGATATTGCCAAGGCACAGCGCATCCTTGACCGCGACCACTACGGCCTGAAAAAGGTCAAGGACCGCATTCTTGAGGTGTTGGCTGTCCGCAAGCTGGCTCCGGATGTCAAGGGCCAGATCATCTGCCTGGTCGGCCCTCCGGGTGTCGGCAAGACCAGCATTGCCCGCTCCATTGCCGAGAGCCTGAACCGCAAGTATGTGCGCATCAGTCTGGGTGGTGTGCGGGATGAGGCAGAGATCCGCGGCCACCGCCGCACCTATATCGGGGCCATGCCCGGCAAGATCATCAACGCCATGATCTCCGCCAAGAGCTCCAACCCCCTGATGCTGCTGGACGAGATCGATAAGCTGGCGGGCGATTTCCGGGGTGACCCGGCTGCTGCCCTGCTGGAAGCCCTTGACCCCGAGCAGAACACCACCTTTAATGATCACTTTATCGATATGCCGTTTGATCTGAGCCATGTGCTTTTTATCACCACGGCAAATGATCTGAGCGCCATTCCCGGCCCTCTGCGTGACCGCATGGATGTCATTGAGCTGCCCAGTTATACCCGGGTGGAGAAATACAACATTGCCCGCAAGCATCTGGTGCCCAAGCAGCTCAAGGCCTGCGGTCTGGCCGGGAAGGTCACCTTCTCCCAGAGCGCGCTCTACGGCATCATTGACGGCTACACCCGTGAGGCCGGTGTCCGCACCCTGGAGCGTACCATCACCAGTGTCCTGCGCAAGTGCGCCCGCAAGATCGCGTCCGGTGAAGCAGAAAACATTTCTGTGACCGGCAGCAGCCTGGAAGAGCTGCTGGGGCCCCGCTTCGTCAAGCCCGATTTCCTCAACCGGACCAATGCCATTGGCATTGCCAACGGTCTGGCCTGGACCAGCATCGGCGGCGAGACCCTGCCCATCGAGGTACAGGTCATGGACAATGGCAGCGGCAAGATCACCGTCACCGGTTCGCTGGGTGACGTGATGAAGGAAAGTGCCCAGCTGGCCATTACCTATGTCCGTGTCCACGCCGAGGAATACGGCATCGACCCTGAGCGGCTGAAGAAATGCGATCTGCACATCCATGCCCCCGAGGGTGCCGTGCCCAAGGACGGCCCCAGCGCCGGTGTTACTCTGACCACGGCTCTGGTGTCCTGCCTGTCCGGCATCCCGGTGCGCGGTGATGTTGCCATGACCGGCGAGATTACCCTGCACGGCAATGTGCTGCCCATCGGCGGTCTGCGCGAAAAGAGCATGGCTGCCTACCGTGAGGGGATGAAAACTGTGCTCATCCCCAAGGATAACGTTCCGGACCTGTACGAGGTGGATGACGAGGTGAAGAAGAATCTGACCTTCCTGCCCATGTCTGACCTCGCGCAGGTGCTCAATGCCGCTCTGCTTAAGCCCAAGAGCGTTTCTGCCCGTCATCCGCACCCCGCCAAAAAAGCAAAGCCGGTGGAAGCGGCCATCCCGCCCGCACCGGAAAAACCGAAGCCGGGGGCTGTCTGCTAATCAAAGGAGCAAACGATGAACTACAACAAAGCGGATTTTATTGCAAGCTACGGCATTTCCAGCCAGCTGCCCGAAAGTGACCGTCCGGAACTCAGCTTCTCAGGCCGTTCCAACGTGGGCAAGTCCAGCCTCATCAACAAGCTGTGCAACCGCAAGAACCTTGCCCGTGTATCCAGTACACCGGGCAAAACGGCCACCATCAACTTCTATGAGGTGGACAACTGCTATTTTGTGGATCTGCCCGGCTATGGCTATGCCAAGGTCAGCAATGCAGACCGCGAGCGCTGGGATGACCTCATCAACAGCTATTTTGAGGCTCCCCGGCATCATACCCTGCTGGTGCAGCTCATCGACTGCCGCCATGCCCCCAGCGCAGATGACCTGCAGATGCTGAAGTATCTGCACTACCATCAGATCCCCTTTGTTGTGGCATTGACCAAAGCCGATAAGCTCAAAAAGAGCCAGCTGGCCAAGACACAGGAGGATTTTGAAAAGGTCTGCCTGCCCTATGGCTGCCAGAAGGTGGTGCTGACCAGCGGCGAGAACGGCTACGGCATCCCGGAACTGCAGGCGGTGTTGAACGAGGCCGTGGCGGCTGAGTTCACCGATGACGAGGAAGCGGAGTAAACCATGGCCTACAATGAATTTGCCTATTTCTATGATGAATTCAACGGCGAAGCCGACTACGATGCTCTTTATGAGCAGATCCGGCAGGAGCTGAATGCTCACGATATCCGGGATGGTATTCTGGCCGATCTGGGCTGTGGAACAGGGGAGCTGACCCTGATGCTGACCCAGGCGGGCTATGATATGATCGGCATCGATCAGTCCGAGGAGATGCTCTGTGTCGTGCGGGATAAGGCGGAACAGCTGGGCCTTTCCGGCAAGCTGCTGCTTTTGCAGCAGGATCTGCTCAAGCTCGACCTCTACGGCACCATCCGGGGTGCGGTGTCTACCTTCGATACCTTCAACCACATCCCGGACCTGGATACCGCCATTGCCAACGCGGCTTTTTTCATGGAAGAGGGCGGGGTGTTCCTCTTTGATATGAACACCCCTTACAAGCACCAGAAGGTGCTGGGGGAGAATGTATTTACCTTTGAGGAAGAGGATGCTGCCTGCGTCTGGCGCAACCACTATCACCCTGCGGACCGTCGGGTGGAGATCACGGTGGACATCGACTACCGCGAGACCGGCGAACACTTCCATGAACAGTTCTATGAATATACCTACGACCTGGATACCATCCGAGCTGCGTTGGAAAAGCACGGCTTTATGCTGGAAAAGGTCTGCGACGGTGAGAGCTTCGGCCCCCTGACCGAAGAGAGCGAGCGCTATTTCTTCTGTGCCGTCAAGCAGTATACCCAATTGGAGGAAAAAGAAAATGTCTAATCTGATCCGCGGTATTTCTGAAAACGGCGGTGTTGTGTTCTGCGGTGTGGACTCCACTGAGATCGTCCGCACGGCCGAGCAGCTGCACCACACCAGTGCGACCTGCAGCGCAGCCCTGGGCCGCCTGCTCACCGGTGCGTCCCTGATGGGCTCCATGCTCAAGGACGATGGCGATTCCATCACGCTGCGTGTGGCGGGCGGCGGCCCCACCGGCACGGTTGTTGCCTGTACCGATGGTACCGGCAATGTCAAGGGCTGCATCGACCACCCGCTGGTAGAGCTGCCTCTGAAAACAAACGGCCATCTGGATGTGGGCGGTGCTGTGGGCAAAAACGGCGTGCTGACTGTCATTCGTGACAACCGCCTGCAGAAAGAACCCACTGTGGGCCAGGTGCCGCTGGTCTCCGGCGAGATCGCCGAGGACCTGACCAGCTACTATGCTTACAGTGAGCAGGTGCCTACCGTCTGCGCTCTGGGGGTGCTGGTGGATACTGACCTGACCATTGCCTGCGCGGGCGGCTTCCTGCTGCAGCTGCTGCCCGGTGCCACCGATGCCGAGATCACCCAGCTGGAGCAGAACATCGCCGCAATGCCTTCCGTTACTGAACTACTTCGGGAAGGCAAGACCCCCGAGGATATGATGAACCTTGCTCTGGCAGGCTTCAACCCCAATGTACTGGATGAGCGCGAGGTGCAGTACAAGTGTGACTGCAGTGAGGAGCGTACCGAAGAGATGCTGCTGAGCCTGGGCCGCAAGGAGCTGGAAAAGCTCCGGGATGAGGATCCTGACTGCGAGGTCGTCTGTCATTTCTGCCACACCAAATATCATTTTGACCTGAATCAGCTGGTGGAAAAGGCTGCTTATAAAAAAGAAGCGGCCGAAGAGCCCGCCGAAAATGCATAAGATGTAACCTGAAAACGGCCTGGAGCGAGAAACTCCGGGCCGTTTTCAGGTGCAGATGTCAGCGATGATGGTGTAGACCACCCGGTAATGCAAGGTGTCATTCTCGGTTGTGACATCTACTTTCTGCGCTACAAATTCTGCATCCGGGCAATCGTTCTGCAAGGCCTGTAAGCCATGCAGACGGGCCAGTGCTCTGGCTTCATCCTCTGAGAAATGAATTTCATTTTCTGCCTGTTCGTAATAGGTGGTTTCCTCGACGGAAAGCGGGAACATCAGCCCCAGAAGCTCCGGCTGAAGATGCCGTGTGACCGCCGTGGAATCGTCCGCAGGAGAGAAAAGGGAAGGCAATGGGAACACCCGCCCGGCAAGGAAAAGCCTTCGCTGAACGACAGTGTTCCCGGTCAGCTGGTATGTGGCAGCCGTCAGTGGAAGCTCTTCCGCAAACTCCCACTCGAACTGTGCCCGGACGCTTCCGGCGGCAGGCTGAAAGATCAGCGTACCGTCCCGTTCAGCCCGGGCAGTGCCGATGAGTCCCTGACCTTTTTCCACTGCCTGCCCGGGAACCACCAGCATCGTCCCACTGACAAGGTTTGTGCTGACCACCGTGCCCGCAGTCTTTGCCCGCAGGCCATGGAGCGTTCCGGCGGCGATCTCCGGCACCGGCTTGGCTTCTGCCGCTTCCAGTACCAGCCGCCCATCCAGAAAATTCAGGCTGACCCACGAGAATTCACCGCTCTGGAGCAGAGCATATTCCCCGGCGGCAAGTTTTTCCTGCGTGACGATACTGCCCGGCATCAGGGAAACGGTTTCCCGTAGGACGGAAGCTGCCCGCGCCTGCTGGCCGGTCGTCAGGCCGGAAGCATCCACAGCCCAGACAAGGCCCTGGGACCAAAGCAAAAGCGGCACAAACAGCAAAAGCCCGGCCCACAGCCCCCGCCGCCGGAGGTAGGGCCGCAGGAGAAAAAACAGCCCTGTCTTTTTGCGGATGCACAGATGCACCCGCCGCTTGCGGGCAAGTTTTGCCAGCCGGAGGTAACGCCATGCCGCACATCGGGCTGTAAAGCCGCCGGGAGCAGGGAAGATGTCGGTGAGATGCAGGCCTGTCCGTGCAGCTTCGGAGAGCAGGCCCTCGGTATCACCGTTCCGGGCAGAAAATGCTGCCCCGGCCCAAAGCTGTAAGATGCTGCATCCCTCCCTAATTGCTGGAAAATTCTGTGCGTAAAAACCGCCCCCGCAGGGTAATTCGGTGAGCGGCCAGCGTTTCGATTCTAAGCCCGTCCCCATACACGGTGAACAACCCGCCCGCGAATTCCAGGCAGAGCCTGCCCTCCTCATAGGTGCGCACCCTGCGAAAGTGCTCGATCTCCATCACACCTCCGCTCAGATAGACAGAGGGCTGGCCGTAAAAGCCCCGGGGAGGCTGGCGCAGCATCCGGCCAAACCAGCCGCGCAGGGAGAGCCGCCCGGTTTTCTGCTGTTTCACACCCGCTCCCTCCCCGCCGGGCAAAACTGCGCCCCGTATCACATATATATGGAACCGGAGGGCGTGTGTATGAATCGGCTTTTTGGATGGAAACAGACAGGTTTGTTTTTGCTGGCACTGGCGGCAGGGATTCTGCCGTTTGCAGTGCCGGAGGTTTGTGCCGCTGCTCTGCGGGAAGGGCTGACCCTCTGCAGCGGGCCGCTGCTGCTCTCGCTGTTTCCGTTTCTCGTGGTATCGCGCTTACTCATCCAATGCCCGGAAAGCGACCTGCTGGCCCTGCCATTCCGTCTGGCGGCGTGGGGCATCGGCATCCGCACACCCTGTGCGGCACGGGTGCTCTGCATCGGGTTCCTGGGTGGCTTTGCACCAGCGGCCAGTGCTGCGGCGCAGGCAGTCAGGACCGGTCAGCTTACGGCTGAGGAAGCGGATGCCCTGCTGCCTGCCTGTATCTGTTCCGGTCCATCCTTTGTGGTGCTGACGGTGGGGCAGAGCCTGCTGGGCAGTGCAGAGCTTGGCGTGCTGCTGTTTGCGTCACAGATCACCGCAAACTATCTGACTGCCGCCCTGCTGAACCGGTTTGCAGGAATGCATTCGGTCAAACCGGGATCTGCAGCGCCAGCATTCCCTGCACCGCCGCGGCTGGATGAGATCCTGGCCGATGCCGCCATAACGTACTGCAAGCTTTGTGGGTTTATCCTCTTTTTCCGGATGCTGGCTGCCGGGGCAGGGGCGCTTTTGCCTGCCGGTGCGGGCACACTCTGTTCCATTCTGCTGGAAGTCTGCTCCGGCTGTGACCTGGCCTCCCGCACCGGACGATGGGGGAGCCTGCTCTGCTGTGCAGCACTGAGCGTGCAGGGGCTTTCCGTGTTGCTGCAGGTGCGCACCATCTGCCCGCCGGAAATGACCCTACGCCCGCTCTACCGGTCCAGGTTGCTCCATCTGCCGCTTTCATTGGCCCTGTTCTATCTGCTGCTGCCGGGCGGGGAGGCGGATGTGTTCAGCACCCTGCCTGCCCGGGTCCTTTTGAAGCGGCGGGTGCCGCCGGATTGTGCCCTGCTCGTTTTTGCAGTGTGTTGTATGGCAGCCTGCACTTTGCGCAGTGGAATCCGTCAAGTTGAACAGAAACAGATGGCAAGAAATGCAGGTGGGTGTTGTATAAATTCCAAAACTTTGCTATAATAAGACGTAAGCATTCAATGACAGGGAAGCTTCCCTGAACAGATGGAAATAAAATAAATGAGCACACGCTTATTTTAGATGGAGGACCATAGAATGGATTTACAGAATATGGATCTTAAGGGCGGGAGCCTGCAAATTTCCACCGAGGTCATCGGCAAGATCGCACGCTGTGCTGCACTGGAAGTGGACGGTGTGTCCGAGGTCTCCTGCGGCAAGCAGAACAAAAAGGTCAAGGAGCTGCTGGCTGCTGCCAGCATCCAGCCCCCTGTTACCGTGGAGATGCGGGACGGCACCGCTGAACTGACCCTGAATCTGGTGGTCAAGTTTGGTGCAAAGATCCCTGCTGTGGCCGAAAAGGTACAGGAGAATGTCAAGTCTGCTGTTCAGAACATGACCAATGTCACGGTAAGCCGTGTGAACCTTGTCATTGCCGGCCTTGCGGCCGAGGAACAGGAATAAAAAGTAGAAGAGGAAGATTATGGAAAATATTTTGCCCCGTCGTGAAGCCCGTGAGAATGCGTTCCTGCTGGCTTTTTCCCAGACCTTTGGTGATGTGCCCCTGCAGGAAGCACTGGATACGAACAACGAGTGTGGGGAAGAGCGTCCTGTGGATGTGTTCGGCCAGCGCCTGCTGAGTGCCTATTACAGCCACTCTGCAGAGGTAGACGACCTCATCCGTGACCATCTGCGCAACTGGACCATGGAGCGCCTGCCCCGTGTCAGTCTGACTGTCCTGCGTCTGGCTCTGGCTGAGATGCTGTATGGCGACGAGCGTAAGCCCGGTGTTGTCATCAATGAGGCTGTGGAGCTGACCAAGAAATACGGCGCAGATGAGGACTATCAGTTCGTGAATGGTCTGCTGGGTGCTGTTGCCCGTGAGCAGGGTCTGGATACGGAGCCGGTGGAGTCGGAAGAACAGTGAGCCACTATACGCTGGGCATCGACACAAGCAACTATGCAACCTCTCTGGCGGTTTTTCACACAGCCGGAGAGGTTGTTTGCGCAAAGAAACGTTTTCTACCGGTCAAGGAGGGCCAACTGGGCCTGCGGCAGAGTGATGCGCTCTTCCACCATACCGCGGCTCTGCCCGAGATGCTGGAGGAGCTTGGCCGGGAGTTTGATCTGACCCAAATCTCGGCAGTGGGCGTTTCCCAGAAGCCGCGCCCCGTGGAGGGAAGCTACATGCCCTGCTTCCTGGCGGGTGTCAGCGCGGCCACAGCCTTTGCGCAGGCCCGGGGCATCCCGCTCATCCACACCACCCATCAGCAGGGACACGCGGCGGCAGCGCTGTTTGCAGCAAAAGGGGAAGAACTCTTCCGCCAGAAAGTGCTACTCTTCCACATCTCAGGCGGTACAACGGATCTTCTGCTCTGCAATGAGGTAAAGGAGATCATCACACTGGGCACCAGCACCGACCTATACGCCGGGCAGGCAGTGGATCGTGTGGGAGTCAAGCTGGGGTTTGGCTTCCCGGCAGGTGTGGAAGTTTCCCGTCTGGCTGCCTTGTGTGAGGAACCCATTAAGCCCAGATCCAGCGTGAAGGGGATGCAGTGCAGTCTTTCGGGGCTGGAAAATCAGTGCAACGCCCTGCTGAATGAGGGCAAAACCCCGGAGTATGTCTGCAAATACTGCCTGCTCTGTGTGGCAGACACTGTGGTCAAGATGACAAAAGCCGCCCAGAAGGAATACCCCGGCCTGCCGGTGGTTTGTGCGGGCGGTGTGATGAGCAGTGATATCATCCGCGCCTGGGTGCAGCAGCGCCTGCCGCAGGTGTATTTCGTGCCCGGGCAGTATTCCAGCGACAACGCCATCGGTGTGTCCATTCTTGCCGCACAGGGGGCTGGATTATGGCTGAAGTGATCTCAGTCTCGGCCCTGAACCGGTACGTCAAAAATCTGCTGGACGTGAATGATGTTCTGTTCGATCTGGCCCTGCGGGGCGAGATCGCCAACTTTGTGCAGAACGCCCGGAGCGGGCACTGCTACTTTTCCCTGCGGGACGAAGCCGCCAGCGTCCGGGCTGTGATGTTCCGCTCCGATGCGCGGCGGCTGGGTTTCCAGCCCGAAGAGGGTATGAAGGTGGTGGTGCGCTGCCGTGTGACCCTCTACGAGCGGGACGGTGCGTTTCAGGTCTATGTCAACGATATGTTTCCGGACGGCATCGGTTCGACACAGCTGGCCTTTGAACAGCTGAAGGCAAAACTGGACAAAGAAGGACTGTTTGCACCGGAGCATAAAAAGCCGCTGCCCCGGTTCCCGCAGTGTATCGGCCTTGTTACCAGCAAGACTGGTGCTGCACTGCAGGATATTCGCAATGTCATCGGTCGGCGCTGGCCCGCAGTGCGTCTGCTGCTGGCTCCTGTGAATGTGCAGGGCTTTGAAGCGGCAGAGGAGATCGCCGATGCCATTAGCCGGCTGGACAAAAGCGGGCGGGTGGACGAGATCATTGTAGCGCGCGGCGGCGGAAGCCGGGAGGACCTGTGGGTATTCAACGCCGAGGTCATTGCCCGGGCGGCCTACCGCTGCAAAACGCCCCTCATCAGCGCCATTGGCCACGAGATCGATTTTACGATCCTGGATTTTGTGGCAGATCAGCGCGCGCCCACGCCCTCAGCAGCGGCAGAGCTTGCTGTGCCCGACCGTGCCGAACAAGGACGGAAATTATGCACTTTGGAAGAAAATATTCACAATTGTATCCAATTTAAGCTGAGTTTATGTTATAATAGGCTGGAACAGACCGAACAGCTGCTTTCCCGTGCTGGTGTACAGGCAGCGCTGGAGGAGCGTGCTGCCCGCCTGGATACTCTGGCCGGGCGGCTGCAAACTGCCGCCAGAGGTAAGCTGCAGGCCGGAGAGCTGCGTCTGAAGCATACGGCAGCACTTGCCGCATCCCTGAACCCCTACGGTGTGCTGGCCCGCGGCTATGCCATGGTGCAGGACAATAGGGGAAGGATCTGCACGCCGGATGCGCTCCGGCCCGGGCAGACCTGTAAACTCCGGGGCACGGAACACCGCGTGACCTGCACGGTCAATACAGTGGAGGAACTGGATGAGAGCACCCAAAAGCTTTGAGGATGGAATGACCCGGCTGGAAGCCATCCTTGAACAGATGCAGCAGCCGGAAACAACGCTGGCGGAATCGGTCAAACTCTATGCCGAAGCCGCATCCCTGATGGATTATTGTAACGGTACGCTGGAAAAGGCCACGCTGCAGCTGGATGAGATCGACGCGCAACGGGCCCCCCGGCCGGATGCCGCACATTAAGGAGGAAGTTTCATGGATTACGCGAAGCAGTATCAAGAGTATCTTGCCCGGGCAAATCAGGCACTGGAAAAGGCCTGCGAGACTTTTTTGCCCGAGGAATCTGAGGTCTGCCGGGCTGCACGTTACAGCCTGCTGGGCGGCGGCAAACGCATCCGCGCAGTGCTGGTTCTGGCCGTGTGCGATATGCTCAACGGCAGCGCTGAAGCAGCCGAGCAGTTTGCGGCGGCGGTCGAGATGCTGCACTGCTATTCTTTGATCCATGATGACCTGCCCTGCATGGACAACGATGACCTGCGCCGGGGCAAGCCCAGCTGCCACAAGGCCTTTGGTGAATCCACTGCTATGCTGGCCGGCGATGTACTGTTGACCGAGGCGTTCAACGTGGTCGCAAGTGCACCGGCTTCGCCCATTGTCAGTGTGCGGGCCGCAAGGGCCTTGGGCGCTGGTGCGGGCAGCCATGGCATGGTTTACGGGCAGGAGCTTGACCTGAAATATGAGGCACTGGCTGCCACCGAGGAGCAGCTGCGGCTGATCCACCGGAACAAGACCGGTGCGCTTATCAATGCTGCTGTTCAGATGGGTGCTGCCGCTGCTCAGGCCAATGAGACCCAGTGCAAGGAGCTGGAGGACTATGCCTTCGGCATTGGTCTGGTGTTCCAGATCGTGGACGATGTGCTGGATGTGACCAGCACCGCTGAACAGCTGGGCAAACCCATTGGCAGCGACAGTGAGAACGGTAAGACCACCTTTGTGACCTTGTATGGGGCCGAGGGTGCCATGGAGCTGGCAAAAAAACTGAACAACGAGACCTGCGCCTCCCTGCACGCGGAATTTGGCGAAAAGGCCGCTTTCCTGGAGCAGCTGGCAAAAGAGCTGCTGGTGCGCCGCAGCTGATCCGAAAAAATAAGAAGGTGGAACTACCATGCAATTTATCCATAGCGTCCTGACGTTCAATGAGATCCTTACAGTATCCCTGTTGTCCTGGTTTGTGGCGCAGGTGCTCAAGACCATCATCAACTTTGTCCTGCTGGGCAGGTTCCAGCTGGAGCGGATGTGGGGCGATGGCGGTATGCCCAGTGCCCACAGCGCCACGGTAACGGCTATGGTCATTGCTACGGCACGCAGCGAGGGCATCCATTCGGCTATCTTTGCAGTGGCCGCAGTTGTTGCCATCATCACCATGCACGATGCTATGGGTGTGCGCCGCGAGACCGGCGAGCAGGCCAAGGTGCTGAACAAGATGCTGGAGCAGTGGATCGAAGTGACCGAGAAAAACAATCCCTTCCTGCAGAATATGCACCTGAAAGAGATGGTTGGTCACACTCCGCTGCAGGTTATGGCCGGTTTTGCACTGGGTATACTGGTCGGCTTCCTCTATCCTATGGGCCTCTGAGCGCCCCATTTCAAAACGTGAGAAGGACGTGAATTTATGAATTCGCCTTTGCTGGAGAAAATCTCTCAGCCCAGCGATCTGAAAAAGCTGTCCAGTCAGCAGACCGTGCAGCTTTGCGCAGAAATCCGTGAATTTCTTCTGGATAACGTATCAAAGACCGGCGGCCATCTGGCATCCAATCTGGGTGCTGTGGAGTTGACGGTGGCTCTGCACCGGGTGCTGACTACCCCCACGGATGAGATCGTGTTTGATGTAGGCCATCAGTGCTATACCCACAAGCTGCTGACCGGCCGCCGCGAGGGCTTTGCCAAGCTGCGGCAACTGGATGGCATTTCCGGTTTCCCGAACCCCAACGAAAGTGAGCATGATGCTTTTATTGCCGGTCACGGCAACACCGCGCTCTCGCTGGCCGTAGGCATTGCCTGGGCCAAAAAGCTGCGGGGCGAGCCGGGACAGGTGGTTGCCCTCATTGGTGACGGTGCCTTTACCGGCGGTATGGTCTACGAGGGCATGAACAATATCGGCGGGCTGGACAATCTGCTGGTCATCCTGAACGACAACAAGATGTCCATTTCCAAGAATGTGGGCGCGTTGTCCCGCTACCTGAGCCATCTGCGCACCACCAGCCGCTATTACGATGCCAAGGAAAATGTGCGTTCCTTTCTGGATGGCGTGCCTGTCATTGGACCGCCGCTGAAATCTGCGATCCAGAACAGCAAGGCTATGGTGCGCAGGGCAATGTATCACTCAACCATGTTTGAGGATATGGGCTTCCACTATTATGGTCCTTTTGATGGTAACAATGAGCCGGAGCTTGAAGGGATCCTGCGCGATATCCACAGGCAGCCCGGCCCCCATTTCCTACATGTCGTGACCAAGAAAGGCAAGGGCTATGCCCCGGCTGAGAGCAACCCCGGTAACTTCCACGGTGTTTCGACCTTTGATCTGGTCAACAGCATCCCAGACCCTGAGGTGGCTCCCAAGGAGTCTTTCTCGACGGTGTTCGGCAATGTCCTGAACAAGGAGGGCGCGGAAAACCAGAAGATCTGTGCCATCACGGCCGCAATGAAGTATGGTACGGGCCTGCAGTTCTTTGCACACACCCACCCCAAGCGCTTCTTTGATGTGGGCATGGCAGAGCAGCATGCTGTGACCTTTGCAGCGGGCCTTGCCAGCCAGGGAATGCTGCCGGTAGTCTGCATCTACTCCACCTTCCTGCAGCGTTCCTATGACCAGATCATCCATGATGTGAACCTGCTGAAGGAGAATGTTGTCCTTGCCATCGACCGTGCCGGTTTTGTTCCGGCAGACGGCGAGACCCATCAGGGAATCTTCGACCCGGCCTTCCTCAGTCAGGTGGGGATCCCTGTCTATTCGCCCTCCAACTATGCCGAACTGCGGCACTGGCTGCCCATCCTGCTCAGTGATGAGATGCAGGGCCCCCGGGCAATCCGGTATCCCCGCGGTGGTGAGAGCGTAGCACTGGCGCAGTTTGGCTGTTCCGGCAGGGAATATGACCGGCTCTATACCGCCCCTGATGCCAAGGCTGTAATGGTCAGTTACGCCGACGAAGTCGAGGATGTGCTGACTGCGGCGAAGCTTCTGGGCAAAGAGAACGTTCCCTGTGATGTTTATAAGCTTGTAAAGATATATCCCTTTACACCTGAGCTTATTTCTGAAATTTCAAGATATGACGTTGTTTTGTTTGCGGAGGAATGCGTAGCCTGCGGCGGCATCGGTGAGCATCTGGAAATGGCTCTGCAGAAAGCAGGCTGGCAGGGTGCTTATATCCACCGTGGTGTGGAGGATGTGCGTCTGCCCCATGCGACGGTTCCGCAGATCAAGCAGAGCACCGGCCTGGATGCTGAACATCTGGCACAGGCCATCCGTACATGGAAAGGAGCAGAATCTTGAAGATTCGTTTGGATCAATATCTGGTTCAGCATGGTCTGATCCAGAGCCGTGAGCGCGCCAAGGCGATGATCATGTCCGGCGTGGTCTTTGTCAATGAACAGAAGGTAGACAAAGCCGGTGAGATGATCAAAGAGGATGCCAAGGTGGAGGTGCGCGGCCATGATATCGGTTATGTCAGCCGCGGCGGCCTGAAGCTGGAAAAGGCGATGCAGTGTTTTCCGCTGACCCCCAAGGGGAAAGTCTGCATGGACATTGGCGCATCCACCGGCGGCTTTACCGACTGTATGCTGCAAAATGGGGCAGTCAAGGTCTACGCAGTGGATGTGGGCTACGGTCAGCTGGCATGGAGTTTGCGCACCGATGAGCGAGTGGTCAATATGGAGCGCACAAACATCCGCAACGTGACCCTTGACCAGCTGGCAGAGCCAATCGAGTTTTTCAGTGTAGATGTCTCTTTTATCTCGCTGCATCATATTTTCCCGGTGGCGCAGGCCATCACCACTCCGGACGCTATGGGTGTCTGCCTGGTCAAGCCTCAGTTTGAGGCTGGCCGCGAAAAGGTGGGCAAAAACGGCGTTGTCCGTGACCCTGCCACCCACCGTGAGGTGCTGCACAATGCCATGGGCTATGCTGCTGCCAACGGCTTCAAGGTCTGCGGACTGGATTTCAGCCCCGTCAAGGGCCCTGAGGGAAACATTGAATATCTGATGTTCGTTCAGAAGAGCGATGAACCCGGTGCACTGGATGATTCGGTTGCTGAACAGGTGGTGGCATCCAGCCATTCTACGCTGGACCGCTGAACCATAATCCATAAAATCAGGGAGGGCGCGGACGATGACCGTCTACATTTCCCCAAACCCCGGCAAGGCTATGGCCTACGGCATTTCCCAGCGTGCGGCGCAGATCCTGCTGACCCATGGGGCACAGGTGCTGATGCAGGACGGCCTGCAGGCCGAGTGCATGACCATGGGCGTGGTGTATCTGTCCCAGAAGGAATGCCTGGAGCGGACGGATGTCATCCTGACCATCGGAGGAGATGGCACCATCCTGCACGAGGCGAATCTCTCACTGGAATACCGAAAGCCCATTCTCGGCATCAATCTGGGCCGGTGCGGCTTTCTGGCTACCTGTGAGGTCGATGAAATGGAAGCCAAGCTCTCCGCCGTAGCCCGGGGTGAATATTTTCTGGATAACCGGATGCTGCTCTATGTCCGTGTGCTGGGGGATGACAGCTGGGAGGGCCATGCCCTGAATGATGTGGTTATGACCAAAGGCCGCCTGCAGCAGGCAGTGGATTTCAGCATCTATTGTGATGATATCCTGGTGGAGCATTACCGGGGCGATGGTGTCATTGTGGCAACGCCCACCGGCTCCACCGCTTATTCTCTGGCGGCAGGCGGGCCGATCCTTGATTCTCAGACCAAGGGCATCGTTGTCACGCCCATCTGCCCCCACAGCCTTGCCAGCCCGGCCATGGTTTTTGCGCAGGAGCGCAAGATCAACCTCTGTGTGGGCCAGGTGGCAGATGAAGAAGTTTTTATCAGCTGTGATGGGGATGCGGGCTATTCCGTAAAGGCCGGAGCCACCGCGGAGGTGCGGCTGTCTGACCAGGTCGTGCAGCTCATCACCTTCAGCAAGGCTGACCAGTTCCAGGCCATTGACCAGAAACTGCGCGGCAGACGATGACACAAACACAACGAAGGGAGAAAATCACATGGGACGCACCAGCCGAGGGGATAACAAAAGCAAGCAGCAGCGGCAGCAGGCCATCCTGCGTCTGATCCAGGAGAATCCCATCAGCCGGCAGGAGACTCTGTTGGAGTACCTGAGCAAGGAAGGTTTTGATGCCACACAGGCGACCATTTCCCGCGATATCCGGGAGATGAACCTTGTCAAAGCTGCCACCACCACCGGCTACCGCTATGTTTCCAGCCACAGCGAGGTACTGAACCCCAAGATGCAGGCCCGGTTTGAGACCATCTTCCATGAATCGGTCCTGGGGGTGGACTTTGCGGGCCATGTGGTGCTTGTCAAATGCTATTCCGGCATGGCCAATGCGGCCTGCGAGGTGTTTGACGCACTCAAGTGGAAAAATGTGGTCGGCACCCTTTCTGGTGACGATACCTTTCTGATCGTGGCCCGCTCAGAGCGGGACGCAAAGACCATTTGTACCGAGCTTGGGCATTACATCGGGCAGAAATAAAGGCAGGAGAGAACGAACATGTTGAGCAGTCTGCAAATTGAAAATGTTGCAGTCATCCAGAAGGCCAACGTGCATTTTGAGAAGGGCCTGAATGTCCTTACCGGCGAGACCGGTGCGGGCAAATCTATCCTGATCGACTCCATCAATGCCATTCTGGGCAACCGAACCTCCAAGGATCTGGTGCGCACGGGGGCTGCAAAAGCAGTCATCCGGGCGGCATTTGATGATGTTCCGCCTGCAGTGCTGGACAGCCTGGAAAAGGCGGGATATGAGCGCTCAGAAGCGCTGACCCTGAGCCGTGAGATCACTGCCGAGGGCAAGAGCACCTGCCGCATCAACGGAATGCCTGCCACAGCAGCCATTCTGCGGGAACTGTGCGGTGGACTCATCAACATCAACGGCCAGCACGATTCCGTAGGCCTGTTGAACCCGGCCCGCCATGAGGGTATCCTGGATGCCTACGCCCAGAACGGGGCAGTGTATCAGGGGTATTATGCTGTTTACCGGGAGCTTATCAAGGTCAAAAAGGAGCTGGATGCCATCATCACCGATGAGGGTGAAAAACAGCGAAAAATCGATCTGTTGAGTTATCAGGTACAGGAGATCGAGGATGCCAGCCTAACCGCAGGCGAAGAGGAAACGCTGGCGGCCCGCCGTAAGGTGCTGGCGAATGCCTCCACCATCCGGGAGCGCATTTCCCAGAGCTATGCACTGCTTTCGGGCGGAGATGATGCCCCGGGTGCCGTTGATCTGCTGGGGGAAGCCTCCAATGCAATCGATGGAGCCGCCCAACTGGACAGCGGTCTTTCTGCTGCCGCCGGACAGCTGCTGGATCTTTATTACACCGCAAAAGACCTTTCTGCTGACCTGATCGGGCGGCTGGAGGGCTACGAGACGAATGATGCAGAGCTGGATGAGATCGAACAGCGGATGGATCTGATCTACAAGCTCAAGCGAAAATACGGTGATACTGTGGAAGATATCATCGCCTTTGGACAGCAGGCAAGGGAAGAGCTGGACCGCATCCAATTCTCACAGGAGCGGACAGAGCATCTGCAGGCTGAAAAGCATCGGCTCTATGTACTTGCCCGGGATAAGGCCGAGGTGCTGACCCAGACCCGCCTGAAAGCCTTTGAGGAATTGAACAGGCGCATCTCCGGCACACTGGATTTTTTGAACATGCCCGGTGTCCGCATGACCCTGCGCCATACCCGCGGCCCGTTGGCCAGCCATGGCCAGGACAGCGTGGAGTTTTATATTTCCACAAACCCCGGTGAGGATCCCAAGCCGCTGGCAAAAATCGCTTCCGGCGGTGAACTGAGCCGTATCACGCTGGCAATCAAAAATGCCATGGCCGATAAGGACGCAGTGCCTACGGTCATCTACGATGAGATCGACAGCGGCGTATCCGGCAAGGCGGCCAGCCGCATCGGTGAGGTGCTCAAACAGAGCGCAAAAGATCACCAGATCCTCTGCATCACCCACACAGCGCAGATCGCTGCACTGGCCGACTGCCATCTGCTTATCCAGAAGAATATCACGAATGAGCGAACCTATACCGAGATCCACCCGCTGGATACCGAGGGAAGAGTGGACGCACTGGCGCATATCATTTCTGGTGACCATGTCACGGAGCTTTCCCGTGCCAATGCCAGAGAGATGCTGGGGCTGGCCGAGCATGAAACCGGTGATTGACAACCCTGCTGATTTGTGCTAAACTGATTTTTGTTGAAAGACGTTGAAGGGAACAAGTACCTTGTTAGTGTCTGCCCAGAGAGACCCCGGTTGGTGCAAGGGGTGTGCAGAACAACAGGGGAAATACCTCCCGGAGTTGCAGGCTGAATGCTTTGGCTAGTAGGCTGTGCCGCGTGCGAGCGTTACAAACGCAGGAGTGTATCCCATCTCTGTGGGGCGCACTCGTGAGGCCGTTTCCGTGAGGGGGCGGCAAACAGAGGTGGTACCGCGATTTTCTCGCCCTCTGCCAAATTCATTTTTGGCAGGGGGCGTTTTCTTTTGTCCTCTGCCCGATAAAACAGGAGGATAATCCCATGACCCTTTACGAAGAACTGCAGGCTCGCGGTCTGGTAGCCCAGATCACCGACAATGAGATCATTGACCTCATCAACAACGGCAAGGCCACTTTCTATATTGGCTTTGACTGCACTGCAGACAGCCTGACTGCAGGCCATTTTATGGCCCTGACCCTGATGAAGCGCTTGCAGATGGCTGGCAATAAGCCCATTGCCCTGATCGGCGGCGGCACCACCATGATCGGTGACCCCTCTGGCCGTACCGATATGCGCAAAATGCTGACCAAGGAGGATATTGCTCACAATGCAGCCTGCTTCAAGAAGCAGATGGAGAAGTTCATCGATTTTTCTGAGGGCAAGGCTCTGATGCTGAACAATGCCGACTGGCTGCTGAACCTGAATTATGTTGAGCTGCTGCGTGATGTGGGTGCCTGCTTCTCCGTCAACAACATGCTCCGCGCCAAGTGTTATGAGCAGCGCATGGAGAAGGGCCTGTCCTTCCTTGAGTTCAACTACATGATCATGCAGAGCTACGACTTCTACTACATGTTCCAGCACTACGGCTGCAATATGCAGTTCGGCGGCGATGACCAGTGGAGCAACATGCTGGGCGGCACTGAGCTGA
>ERZ1673696.922-NODE-922-length-27758-cov-16.116991_pt1 | contig 27758 bp, 24 predicted proteins | sample MGYA00580226_ERZ1673696 | MGnify/ENA primary metagenome ERZ1673696 (study PRJEB41218, sample SAMN15661743) | gut metagenome | host: Homo sapiens | place: Canada: London | collected 2015-08-20/2019-03-30 | study: EMG produced TPA metagenomics assembly of... | reverse complement strand
TTATCTTGCAAAATTATCATCTGCGGCGCATCCGCTTTCACGATTTGCGCCACTCCTGTGCCATCCTATTGCTGAAAGAGGGCGTGCCGATGAAGCATATTCAAGAGTGGCTGGGCCACAGCGATATTTCTACCACGGCGAATATCTACGCGCATCTGGATTCGCAGTCCAAAAACTTAAGTGCCCGAACGATGGTAAACACGTTGACACTGCCCGAAGCGCAGCCCATAAAGAAGTGGTAATTTGAACAGCGGCGGCATCTGAGAAATCAGGTGCCGTCTTTTTGCTGTCAATTTGTACCCAAGCTGCGGGAAGAATCTTGTGTAGTTCTGTGAATAGCTATTTGCCGCGATTGCTGGTATGATTTGTACCGAACCCGAAAATCGCTACTTGAAAATAAAGGGGAGATGTTTATAAGAAAAGTACGGGGATTTCACAAAGCGGCAACAAAAAAATCACTATCCAATGTAGAATTGAGTAGTGATACTTGGCGCAGACGGTGGGAATCTCCCGGGCGCTTTACCTTTTACGCACCACATTGGTCAAGCAATAGAATCCGTTGCAGCGACGGATTCTGTTTTTGTTTTTATGGGGGTTACGGAGCGACTGAGACAATCGCTGGTTTTGCCAATGAAACGGTAATAGATTTCGATGCGCATGACCGTTTCACCATCAATTATCTCTTTCTCGTGGACGATGATTTTTTCAATCAGCGTGTGGACCAGTTCCTCATCCAACTCCGTAATATTGGCATACGGGGCGACCAAAGCGGTGAAATCCTGTATGCCCTGCGTTTTAGTGGTTGCTTCGGTGAGAAGCGCTTGAATTTCTGTGGCGCGGGTTTTCAATTCTTTTGTTTCCGCTTCATACTTGGCAGATAGGGTTTGGTAGAGGTTATCTGAGAGTCGTCCGAACACGTTATCCTCGCAGATGCGCTGCACCAGCGTGGCCAGTTCGGACAGGCGGCGCTGGGCTGCGTCCAATTCTTTTTTCATGGCTTTCTGTTCGCTCAACTGCCCGGTCTGTGACAAGCTCATCAGATAGTCGGCATACGCATCGGCATCCTCGGCAACCAGCATGGCGTGGCGGCGGATGTCTGCCAGCACGATAGCTTTGACCTGCTCCAGCGAGATGTAGTGCGTGGTACACACCTTGCCGCCGTAGCGCCGATTGGCGTTGCAGCTGAATGTCCCCAACGACTTGCCGCGCTCGTCTTTTTTGCGGCTGCAAAACGCCATGCGCTTGCCGCACTCCCCACAGAACATGATTCCACGGAAAATGTTATTCTCGCTGCGCTTTTTACCCGGCTGCTTGACCTTGATGCGCTCCTGTACCGTCCAGAAAGTCTCGGCATCCACCAGCGCTTCGTGCGTACCCTCCACAACGACCCAATCATCTTCGGGCTTCCAAATCATCTTTTTTGACTTGAAATTTTGCGTGCCGGTGCGGAAATGCACCATATTCCCGATGTAGACTTGATTCATCAGAATGGCGCGAGGGTGAGACCGTGCCGGAGGTACGGACGACCGATCTGCGGTTCAACCTTGGCAAAGAATCGCAGCGGAAAGCGTGGCAGTATTTGCAGACGATGGACAAATCGGTGTTCAAGTCATACAGCCAAGCGGTTGCCACGGCGGTGGTGGACTACTTTGACCTCTACTACCAGACGCAGGATGACCCCTATCTGGAAACGCGGGCATGCGAGGAACAGTTTGTGCAGCAAATCGTGGATGCAGTGCGGGATGCTTTGCGGGAGACGATGCCGGTCTTTCTGGCAGGGTGCATGACCGGGATGGCGCAGAACCCCGCCGCTGTTTCTCCCCAGCTTGTAAAAGAGCCTGTGAAAGACAGCATCAACTGGGATTTTGTGGGTGGCTGATATGGCTGTGCGGACTTTACAGGAATGTCTGGACGAGTTTGTGTCCGAACGCCCACTCCAGCCGGATGAATACCCCGATGTTGTCAGTGGGCTTGCCTACTGTAAACGCTGCCACTCCCCACGAAGGACGCGGCAGATGTTGTTCGGAAAAGAGAGAATCCTCCCGATAGGGTGCAGATGCCGGATGGAAGATGCTGCTTTTGTTCAGAGCGGCAGCATATGCTGACCATGCGCCCGCTGGATGCCCACGGCAAATGGCAGGGCAAAACGCAAAAAGAATACCTGTGCCGCAAAGCCGATGAGGAGCGCGGCTTTACGGCACAGGTATTTTTACAGGCAAAAGCGGACGGCTGGGAAGAGCAGTTCAAGTACAGGAATACAGCGGGCGTGTCGGCGTGGCTTACGCCCACACAGGCCGCCCGCGAGCCGGGGTGGGGGGCGCTGCTCGAAGCAGCCGAAAGCGGCGAAATTTGGGCGTCAAAACCCGCTGTGTGCGCGTTGGAACAGCCCGGAGCAACTGCTGGATTGGCGAGAAGCGTGGGCGGATGCCGTGAACCGCGCACTGAAAGAAAAGCAGCAGCCTGCCCGCGTCACCCATCCACAGCAGAAATTTACCGGCAGATACAGACCACTGCTACCGTGGATGATATTCTGTTCTCAAAAGCTGAACAGCGCGCGGAACAAATTACAGCAGACACCCGTAACGATGCTGTTTTCACTAGGAAACCAACAGAACCTACACGCTGAATTACTCCATCGGAAAATACGCTGCTGCGGTAAACATCCCATCGGACAGGCTGTGCTCAAACCGGCCGCCGTGTAAGCGGAGCATCTGGGCGCAGTTCTGCAAGCCAAGACCCGTGCCGGGTTTGGCATCCGGGCGCGCGGTGTTGCTGACGATGAGTGCCAGCTCTTTATCCCGCGCAAGCAGTGTGATTTTTACAGGCTGGGTGCGGTCGGCATAGCGGCGCAGATTGGAAAGCAGATTGTCAAACAGCCGCTGCAAAAGCCCTGCATTGACCCGCACCGTGCCGGAGGGCAGCGGCGGGGTGTTTACGGCAAAATCATCCTGGCGCAGCAGGTCGGCGAATTCCGCCAGCAGCTTGCCAAATGCCTGTTCCACTGTGCAGGGCGGGAAATCCGCCTGTGTTTTGTCTGAGGTGGACACAAAGAAATACTCAAACAAATCGTTGAGCATCCCGCGTATCTGCAAGGCGCGCTGGCGGCATTTGCCAAGGTAGGGGCTTTCGCTGGCCGGGCGCGGGTCGCCCTGCAAAATTTCCAGATAGCCCAAAAGCGCGGTCAGCGGGGTGCGCAGGTCGTGGGAAACGCTGGTCATTAAGCGGTTTGTTGCTTCCTCCATCTGCCGCTTTTCCGTCTCACGGCTTACCATGGCCCGCCGCATATCCTCAACGCCTTGCGCCAGCTCACCCAATTCGTCCTGACCCTGCACGGTAATGGCGTAGTCCAGATCACCGCCCTCTAAAATCCGCAGTTCGCTTTCCAGCGTTTTGATAACGCGCACCTTGCGCTGAATCAGCGCGACCATAATTGCCACAAAGCAGACAAAAAACACAAGCAAGTCGGCGGCGGTAGCATAATCGGTGTAACGGTGTTCAAACAGGTCTGTGATGTATGCGGTTGCCGTTCCATCGGCAAATTGTATGGGGTAGGCGTTCATCGTGCTCCAGCCGTCATGTTCCTCGCTGCAAGTGTGGTAGAGGGGCTGCTCTTCCAGCACGAAGGTGATTTCCACCAGTTCGCGGGTGGGCGTCCAGCCGTTCATTTCAGCTAAATCATCCAGCCGCAGATGGTTGGCGGCAACATACTCCTGCAGTTCCTGCACGGTCTGCTGCTCGTGCGCGGTCACGACTTCCGGGCGGGCGCAGTAGGCTTGCAGGGCTGTCCGCGTTCCCCATTGCAGCAGGGCAAACAACAGCGCCGAAGCGCCAAACGCCGCCAGTGCCCCGACAACCAATTTTTGAGAAAGCCGCGAGATTCGCTTTTCAGGCAAGGTAATACCCCTTTCCCCATACCGTGTGGATGTATTTAGGCTGGGTCAAATCGGTTTCCAGCTTTTTGCGCAGATTTTTGATGTGTACCATGACCGTATTGTTGGCCGAGGGCAAAAAGCTCTCTTTCCAGACTGCCTCGTAAATTTCCCGCGCCGAGAGTACATCGCCGCGATGCTGTGCCAGCAGCCGCAAAAGCTGGGCTTCGGTTTCGGTCAGTGTCAGCGGGTTGCCCGCCAGCGCCGCCGCGCCGGTAGTGAGGTCTATGGACAACTCGCCGCTTTGCACGGTCTGGGGCGGTGCTGCCGCCGTTTGCGGCTGGTACACCATACTGCGCCGCAGCAGCGCCTTGACGCGGGACGTAAGCTCCAGCGCCGAGAACGGCTTTATCAAATAGTCATCCCCACCGTTGGCAAGCCCCTCGGCCTTATCCACATCGCGGGTCTTGGCGGACAGGAACAAAATCGGCATCATGGCCTTGGTGCGTATCTCGCGGCAAAGCTCAATGCCGGACAGCCCCGGCATCATCACATCCAGAATCACAAGGTCGGGCAGCGGGTCAAGCCGGCGCAGCGCCTGCTCGGCATTGGCAGCTTCCCGCACGGTGAAGCCCTCCCGCGCCAGCAGGATATGCACGATTTCCCGAATATCGTCATCATCATCCACAACCAAAATATTCGCGCCCTTTGCGGTAAACTCTGCCATGAAATGTACCCTCTCATCCTTGTAAAATCTGTTCCCAGTATAACGCCGAAAGCACCAAAAGGCAACCTGTACAATTCTGAAGAAATCTGAAGAATGGCCGTAAACCGTTGATTTAGCGCTGTGCAGCGGGTACAATGACAAACGCTGATGACCACTCCCGTCAGTGTTCGCATTTTGTCCTTTGTTTCCCGGAGGTATTTCCTGATGAAAAAATTCAAACGTTTTTGCTATCGCATCCTGCCTGTTGCCCTGTGCGCCGCCATGCTGGGTGGCTGCGGTGCCTCTGCTGCATCCTCTTCGGCTGCGGAGAGCACCGTTTCAACGGACAGCGCGCCGCTCAAGGTCATGGCCAGTTTTTACCCGATGTATGATTTTGCCCAGAAAATCGGCGGCGATAAAGTGACCGTCACCAATATGGTTCCTGCCGGGACCGAACCCCACGACTGGGAGCCGTCCACAACCGATATTACCAATCTGGAAGATGCCGACGTGTTCATTTACAGCGGCGCGGGCATGGAGCATTGGGTCGATTCTGTTCTGGGCAGCCTGACCAATCAGGACTTGGACGTGGTGCAGGCCTCCGACGGCATCACGCTGCGCGAAGGCTATGAGGACGAGGACGGCGATGTTGGCGCAGACCCGCACGTCTGGCTTGCCCCCGCCAACGCAAAAATCGAGATGAAAAATATCGCCGAGGTGCTGTGCAGCGCCGACCCTGCCAACGCTGAATACTACCGGCAGAACTACGAGCAGTGGGCGCTGGAATGTGACCGGCTGGACACGGAATTTACCGAGGCACTGTCTGCCCTGCCCAACAAAAACATTGTTGTCTCGCACGAGGCATTCGGTTATCTCTGCGATGCCTACGGTCTGAATCAGGTCGGCATTGAGGGCATCGAGGCCGACTCCGAACCTGACCCGGCGCGGATGGCGGAAATCGAGGATTTCGTAAAAGCCAACAACGTGAAGGTCATCTTCTCGGAGGAGCTTGTCAGCCCCAAAGTGGCGCAGACCATTGCCGATGCTACCGGCGCACAGATGCAGGAACTGAACCCGCTGGAGGGGCTGACCGATGACCAGATCGCCGATGGGCAGGACTATTTTACGGTCATGCGGCAGAATCTGGAAGAACTGAAAAACGCATTGCAGTAAAACGGAGAGGTTTTATGAACGTACTGGAAGCAAAAGACCTGAGCTTTGCCTACGGCAATACCCCGGTTTTGGATGCAGCCAGCTTTACTATGTGCGAGGGCGGCTTTGCCGCCCTCGTTGGCGTTAACGGCGCAGGGAAAAGCACCCTTTTACGGCTGCTGCTGGGGGAGCTGAAACCCACGGGCGGGCATATCGCACTGATGGGGCAGGACATCGGCAGCTTCAAAAGCTGGCAGCGTATCGGCTATGTGCCGCAGGATGGACTGACCCGCAAGGAATCTTTCCCCGCCAGCGTGAATGAAGTCGTATTAGCCAACCTGTACAGCCGCATCGGGCTGTTTCGCTTTCCGCGCCGGGAACACCGCGAGGATGTGCGCCGCACGTTGGAGCTGGTGGGAATGCAGGACTATGGTTGCCGTATGCTGGGCGAGCTTTCCGGCGGGCAGCGCCAGCGCGTGCAGCTGGCACAGGCGCTTGTCAGCCGCCCGGCGCTGCTGTTGCTGGATGAGCCTACCGCAGGACTGGATGCGCAGAGCACAGCAGATTTTTATACATTGCTGAAGAGTCTGAACCGGGAGCGCGGTTTGAGCATTTTGATCGTCAGCCATGATTTACAGGAAATGCCCCGGCTGACCGATACGATCTACTGTCTGTCCCACCAAAAAATCACCCGTCTTGACGCAAAGGAGATGCGCACCTATGTTTGAATATGCTTTTATGCGCCGCGCCTTTGCGGTGGGCTTGCTGCTGGGCGTCATTATGCCCTGTATTGGCGTGATGATCGTGCTGAAACGCCTTTCCATGCTGGGGGATGCCCTCTCTCACACCTCACTGGCGGGCGTAGCGGCAGGGCTGTTGCTGGATATTGACCCTGTGCTGGGCGCAACGGCCACCTGTGTTGCTGCGGCATTCGGCATTGAGGTTATCCGCAAAAAGATACCGCAGTACGCCGAGCTTTCCATTGCTGTTATGCTTTCTGCCGGTGTCGGGCTGGCGGGGGTGCTGTCCGGCTTTGTGCGGAACGCAGCCGGGTTCAACAGCTTTCTGTTCGGCAACATCGTGGCCATCACGCCGGGGGAACTGACCGCAACGGCGGTCATCAGTGTACTGGTGCTGGCCGCCTTTGTGCTGCTGTACAAGGAACTGTTTGCTATCGCGCTGGACGAAAATGCAGCGCACCGCGCCGGGGTGCCTGTCGGCGCGGTCAACAGCCTGTATACGATTCTGACGGCCGCTACGGTCTCTGTGGCGGCGCGGACAGTCGGTGCATTGATCGTTTCCTCGATGCTGGTGCTGCCTGTGGCGTGTGCCATGCAGGTTGCCCGCAGCTATAAGCAGACGGTTTTGTTCAGCATCTTGTTTGCTGAGGGCTTTATCGCCGCAGGGCTGACGCTGGCTTTTTATGCAGGGCTGAAGCCGGGCGGTACGATCGTGCTGCTGGGTGTTGGCTGTCTGCTTGTGATTCTTGCGGGCAAAACAGCGGCGGCGCACTTTGCCCGCAGAAAGCGTGATACAAAATGACAGAACTCTATCTGATTTCCGGCTTCCTCGGTGCAGGCAAAACGACGCTGCTGCAAAAGCTGCTGCGAGAGGGCTTTGCCGGCCAAAAAGTGGCACTGGTCGAAAACGACTTCGGCGCGGTCAGTCTGGATGCAAAACTGCTGAAAAGCGGCGGCTACACCGTGCAGGAGCTGCGCGCCGGGTGTATCTGCTGTACACTGAACGGCAATTTTGTGTCGGCACTCGTCTCGCTTTTGCGGCGGGTACAGCCGGATGTGGTGCTGATTGAGCCGTCCGGCGTGGCGAAGCTCTCCGATGTAGAAGCCCTTTGCCGCGACCAGAGGCTGGCGGCGCTGGCGGTTCTAAAGCAAAAAATCACGGTGGTGGATGCCGCAAACTGCGCGTCCTACTGTGAAAATTTCGGCGCGTTTTTTGAGGATCAGGTGCGCTGTGCCGACACGTTGGTGTTCAGCCACAGCGATGCCGGAACGCCGCAGAGCGAGAGCGCCCGCCGCCTTGCGCAGAAGCTGAACCCCCGTGCCGCCTGTTTTTCCGGGAGCTGGGATACGTTCTCGGCGCAGGATATTTTGCAGCCTGCACCGCCCACTCCGGCATCGACACCTCGTCGCCCGATTTTGGTGCGTCGCACGCCGGAGACATCGCCGTTTTCTACTGTCACGGTTTCGTTTGACCATGCCGTAGACCTGAAGCGGCTTGCCGCGCAGCTGGCAAAACTGCAAGACCCGGCGCTGGGCACGATTTTACGCGCCAAAGGCGTGCTGCAAAGCGAAAAAGGCGCGGTGCTGCTGCAATTTGTATGTGGGCAGTGGAGCCTTGCGCAAACCGCACTGGAAGGGAATGAACTTTGTGTCATTGGAAAATTCAGCAAGGAACAGGCCATCCGGGATTTGTTCACCGCTGTATGAGGCGGACTGCGAGGAGAACGCCCGCCGTCTGCCGCTGTATGTGGTGGCGGGCTTTCTCGGTGCGGGCAAAACCACGCTGCTGAATCACCTGCTCGCCCCGCGGCTGAAACGCGGGCGGTTTATTTTGTGTATCCAATTTGAAAGCGGCAGCGCCAAACCGACCTGCCCTGCCGGGGTCAAAGGCAAGCTGCGTGTGCTGACGATACCGCCCCGCGCGTTGGAGACACACCGCCGCAAAACCGAGCAGCTTTTGTATCACACCATCAGCGATGGCCTTTACGATGAAGTTTGGGTGGAGTGGAACGGCTTGCAGCCGCTTTCCACATTGCTGTCGTTCTTTCCCAAAACGATGCTGCGGGACACCGGCACGCCGGGCGATTTGTGCGTCTTGCGGCGGATTCTGTTTGTTGCACAGGGCGCAGGGCTGGCCGAACTGCTGGCGCAGACAGGCGGTCTGCTGACCGAACAGCTTTTGAATGCCGACGTAGTTGTGCTGCGCGGTGTGCAAAACCGTGCGGCGTTATCCGGGCTGCGCGCCGCGATCCACAGCGCCAACCCCGGCGCACAGGTCGTGCGCAACCGCCGCAGCGAAATTGTCCGCGCACTGGAAAAGCCGCAGTTGCCGCCGCTGTTGCTGCTTGCGCTGGCTTGCGGTGCGGCGCTTTGCCTGCGGCAGCTGCTTGGCGCTGAATTGAATACGACCATTACCGTATTTCTCGGCATCATGCTGCAAGCCGTGCCGTTCTTGCTGATCGGCGTGCTGCTGTCCTCGGCCATTCAGCTGTTTTTGTCGCAGCAATTTATTGAGCGATTTTTCCCGGAAAATCGCATCAGCGGCACGCTGTTTGCAATTTTGGCGGGGGCAGCGCTGCCGGTATGCGACTGTGCATCCATCCCGATTTTCCGCAGTCTGCTGCGCAAGGGCATCCCGGTCAGCACAGCGGTCACTTTTATGCTTGTCACGCCGGTCATCAACCCGGTAGTGCTGTTCAGCACCTATGTGGCCTTTACCGGAAACTGGCGCGTTGTTGCCTGCCGCGCCGGGCTGGGCATCGTCTGCGCGGTGCTTGTCGGGCTGACCTTTTGCCGCACGCCGGTTTCTGCGGCAGGTTCGGGGCTTGCTTTAAGCGGGGTGCTGTGTACATGCGGCAGCGGCGGTCAGGCGGCAGAGGGCTGGCGCGGGGCGCTGCTGGGCTACCTGCGCCACACGCAAACGGAGTTTTTTACCGTGGGAAAATACCTTACGGCGGGAGCGTTTGTCTCCGCCATCATGCAAAGCCTGACAAAGAAACTGCCGCTCACCGGCAGCGACGGCCTTTTGCTGCCACTGCTCACGATGATGGCACTTGCATTTTTGCTGTCGCTGTGTTCCTCCAGCGATGCCGTGGTGGGGCGCAGTTTTTCGGCACAGCTGCCGATGGGCGCGGTCATGGCGTTTCTCGTGTTCGGGCCGATGATGGATATTAAAAATGTGATCATGCTGTCTGGCAGCCTGCCGAAGAAGTTTATCCTGCGGCTGGCCGTGACGGTTTTCGTGATAGATGCCGCCGTAGTGTACGCGGCGTTTCGGCTGGGATTGGGGACGGTTTTATGAGAAAGAACTCAAAAATCGACAAGCAGGCACTTGTGGAATGTATCTGCTACCTGCTGTTTGCCTTTGCGCTGCTGTATCTGGTGCTTTCCGGGCAGTATTTGCAGTATGTTACCCCACGCATGAAGCCGTATCTTCTTTTTGCGGCGGTGGTGCTGCTGGTATGGGCGCGGACAGCCATAGAAAACCTGTATGTTGTCTGGCATCGCCGCCACTGCCTGCACTGCTTTGTGCTGATGTTCCCGCTGCTGATGCTGATTTTACCGCACAGGAGTGTAAGTGTGTCCTCGGTGTCCACCCCGACACAGAGCATTGCCGCCGTGCAGACACTTCGCGGCAGTGCGGCGGCCAACCCGACCCCGCAGCCCACCGCAGCGCCGTCTGCACTGGCAACCGCCGAAAGCTCCGAACCTGTGGAAAGCCCGGAAACAGAAGAACAGCCTGCCGCAACGCCGCAGCAGGATATTGCGGACAGTGCAGCCGATGCAGAAAACATTGACGGAACGTATGAAACCACGGATTTTCTCGGCAACGCGACCACGCTGCACGGCTACGATGCCGCGAACCGCCATATTACCATCTCCGATGCCGAGTTTTATACATGGATGGACGTGATTTGGGCAAATCCTGCCGACTATGACGGCTGGACACTGACCGTAACGGGCGAGGTGGATAAAGCCAGCCGCGAGATGGACGCAGACGAGTTCATTCCCGCGCGGCTGATTATGACCTGCTGTGCCGCCGACCTTACACCCTGCGGCTTCGTCTGCAAGTGGGCGCAGGCCGACACTCTTGCCACGGACACGTGGGTCACCGTGACCGGCACCCTCTATCAGCGCCAATACGCCGACCACAGCGAACCGCAGCTGCAAGTGCAATCCGTGGCTCCCGCCGCACCTGTGGAGGGGTATATTTATCCGTATTATTAAAAAGTAAAAGGGACTGTTGCACATCGTTTTGGATGGAAGTTCAGAATCGCCCATAAGAATTAGACATATAATCGAACAATAGGAAAAAGCATGTGCATCACAAATCCATTGAAAATTTCTGATTTTCAAGGAAATCTGTTGCACATGCTTTTATTTCCACAAAAACATGCTTTTTATTTTTCGATTCTACGAATAAAAGAGGGGCTGTTACATGTGCAACAGCCCCATTTGGCAGCTTCCTAAATCAATGTTCCCGTATGACGGTGCGTGAAAAGTAAAGCACCCGCGCCCTAAAAATGCCCCATCGGGGCATTTTTGCCCGGCGGGACGCAAAGCGCCGGACACGGGCTGTTCGAATCCCACCTTGCAGCCCTTGCATAGTTTGCCGCAAAAATAAAAAGCAGCACCCCGCAGGGTGCTGTCTTTGGCGCAGACGGTGGGATTCGAACCCACGTGGCATTGCTGCCAAATTGATTTCGAGTTTTTTGGTATATATCGAAACTGACGGTATTTGTCGGAAAAAAGCGGAAGTTGTCGGAAGATGATTCGACCGACCTACGACGAAAAATGTTGAAAAAGAAGTCCTTTTTAACGTCAGAACGTCGCAATTCGAACCCATTTCGAAATGCCGATTTTTCGGGAAAAATGAGAGAAAAACAGGCATTTTTGGCACGTTGGAGAGATGTAGGAGAGAAAAACAGGAGAGAACAAAAAAGCTCGATTTTCCTTATTGTTATGGGCATTTACAGAAGTGCGTTGACTAAATTTTATGCAAATTCCCCTTTGCCTCAAAAATCAAACCGTCCCTGCCTGCTGTTGATGAGTTCGAATAATGGACGGTGATTCTAGTGGATTACAGTTACGACTTTGCAAAAATCAAGGCAAACTACCCTGAAAAAATCGGGCTGGAGCAGATGCGCGTCATCTGCCATATCAGCAAAAAGACGGCGCGTTACCTGCTGACAAGCGGGCTTGTTCCCTGCATAGATACCGGCAAGAAAACCCGCCAGTACATCATCAATACAAAAGATGTTATCACGTATCTTAAAAAGCGTCAATCCCAACCGGAAAAATTCTCGGCACCGACCGGGTATTACTCGGCGAGCTGGAACAAAGGCGGCAAGCCCAAAATGCTGACCTTACGGGAGTGGGCAAATCTGGATACTGCTAAAAGCAGAAAGAAGTTTCAGGACTTTCTTACCCTGAAAATGCAGCCCTACAGCGATGTGCTGAGCGTCGCCGAAGCAAGCCGACTTACCGGCTATCACCATAACACCTTGACGAATTGGTGCCATAACGGTTACATCCGATACTTTGAAATTAGTGGTGGGTATATGATTCCCAAATCTTGTCTGCTGAATTTTCTGCTTAGTCCTCATATTCTGGACAGCTATCGACCTTCTAAAAAGCTGGTTGACCTTGCGAAAGAATTCAGCCGACAGGGTAAATCTACAAAAAAGCCCACCGCCAAATGAGTGCTATAGAGAAAAGCAGCGTCCCCCGAATGTAAAACGGAGGACGCTGTTTTTATAGCCCTATTTCAACTGCTGACAATTTGTCACCAGTTGGCGCATGACTGTCATCGGCATTAGGCAGCGACATATAGCTTCTGTAATTTTTAACTGCCTACAATTTGTAGTCATTTCACAAACCGTATGCTTTGGAGCTATTTCAGATTATGCCCTATTAAATCGAAGCATTTGAATTCGGCCACTAACAGCGGCGGCAATTTTCGCGGCTCGTCCATCATCAAACTGGGCGGCTGTTCGGAAGATTTCTTCTACTTTATTGGAAAATCCATCAAGGCGCTCCAGCGGTAGATCCACATAAGGCGCAATCAGCTTTAGCTGGGATTGCTGCGAGGTTTCAAACGGTTTGGCCGGAACCATCGCCTCTGCGCAGATCGCGCGGGTGAGCGTCATCTGCCAAAGGCTTGTGCCGCTGTCATAGATGGGCGCTGTTCCTTTCCATTCCAGCGTTTCGGAATCACGCAGGAAACCGAAGTTTCCCAAATGGCGATCTGTGTTGGCTAAGATGAAATCGGCAGCCAGCATATTGCAGACCGCTTCACTTGCATCAGGAATTCCGACAGCCCGGCAGCAAGCGTTGAAGTGTTCCCAGTTGGAAACACCCCGCGCTTGCGGCAGCAGCCGCATAAATTGGGCGGCGGTGACAAGCTCGGTGTGGTCATTGGTTAAGCACGCGCAGGCGGACATGACCTGCCCGCCCTGCTCTATAAGCCAGTAGGGAACGTGCGGCATACCAAGCGCATCATACAGAGCCGTGGCAACAATTTCGTTGTAAGGCTCCTGCTTGTAAATGCCCGATCCTGCTTTTAAGAGGATTCGTTTTCCGTCCGCAATGCGCCAGCGCTTTTGTAAAAAGCCGTCTGAGGTATTGCAGGGGGAACACAAATCCGGCTGTGCCGAGAGAACCCCCTCGCCAAACAAAGCGCGTCCCACATCGTCAGAAAAGTCGTTCTCGTAGAAATTTACATCTCGCCAATTCTGTGGGGCATCGCAGGGCGTGACCCAATACTGGTCTGAAAGGCTCAGCCCGCTGCATTTGACAAGCAGAAGTTCGGCGTAAGGGATATGCAGCGTTTCCAAGGCGTGCTCCAGCCCGGAACGGCTTGCCGGGATACCGCGCCCTGCCCACCATTTGCGCAGGGACAGAACATCAAAGCTGCCATCGCTATGCTTTGCGCCAAGGGGAATCCTCTGCGCCGAAAGAACCTCTGCCACATCAATAATGTCGCCGGTCTTTTCAGCTATTTCAATAACAGCCACTTGATGATAGCGCTGCATCAGGAAAAATCGCATTCTGCTCACCTGCCTTACCTTATAGAACGATTATACTCTATTCGGCGGGGCTTTGCAATCTGCGTTTTTGTCGCAGCGTCAATCCTTTTCTGTACACCAAGGGGGAAGTATATCTTTTTTCGGGAAATGGGGTGCCGTCTGTGTTTTCCCCCGCACCCCCTTTCAGCCAGCTGAAGTGACAAAAAGCCTGCTGAAAACAAATAATCGTATCCTTGGCACCTTACCTGTTTTGTAGGCAAGGTGCTTTTTTCATACAGAAACGGAGGTCACCCCCATGGGAAAATACCAAAAGAACATTGAAGCTGCCCGCCGAATTACCGTGATGCAGTATTTGGAAACCTATCACCCCGGCGAACTTGTGCGCAAAACGGATCGCGAGTACTGCACCCGGACGCACGATAGCCTGATCATCACGCCTGCCAATGGATTCTTCCACTGGTTTTCGCGTAATGTGGGCGGCAACAACGCCATTGATTATCTGACCAAGGTGGAGGGCATGGACTTTGTATCAGCGGTTCGTCTGCTGAACGAGATGGCACCGGTCGCTGCTTCTTTTCAACCGGCTAAGGCAGCGCCTGTAAAGCCGCACGAGCCTCGTCCATTTACACTTCCTACCCCGGATCGAAACGTCGAAGCCGTTGCTGCCTACCTGATGCACCGCGGTATCAGCCCTAAGGTCCTGCGCTACTGCGTTGGCAGCGGCATCCTGTACCAGACCACGCGCGGCAACTACCGCAACTGCGTTTTTGTGGGCAAGGATGAAGGCGGCGTTCCGCGTTCTGCTTTTCAGCGTGGCTGCCAAGGCACCTACCGCGGTGATGTCACCGGCAGCCAAAAGAAGTACGGATTTCTGATGCAAGCGGAAAACCCGGACTGCGATACCGTGGAGCTGTACGAAGCCCCGATTGATGCTATGTCCGGCGCGACATTGCGTCAGTATACGGACATTGGAAAGTGGCGCAGTGTGCATTATCTGGCGCTGGGCGGGCTGAACTATCTGCCCATCGACTACTTTTTGCAGCAGCATCCGCAGGTGAAAAATGTGGTGCTCTGCTTTGACCGTGATGAGCCGGGGCTGCGCTTTGCCGAAACGGTTACCAAGCGCCTTGCCGAGCGAGGATGTAATGTAGAAAAGCGGCTGCCTGCCGTAGGTAAGGACTACAACGAAAGCCTTATCTGGTACAAGTCAAAGATTGAAAAACAGCGAGGAGAGCGCGTATGAAAACAATAGCGATTGCCAACCAAAAAGGCGGTGTGGGCAAAACGACGACCGCTGTAAACTTGGGCGTAGCATTGGCAGATATGGGTTATAAAGTATTGCTGGTGGACGCCGACCCGCAGGCCAGCCTGAGCCGATACCTTGGCTGTTCGCAGGGGAACGAAGGTGCGTCCCTGAAAGAGCTGATTGAGGCTGCCTGCAACGAGGTAGACCCGCCCGATGTTGTTATCCATACCGATGAAAAAGTAGATGTCATTCCCGCCAACATTCAACTTTCTGATTTGCAGCGAAGTTTGACAAATACCTTTATGCGTGAATGCGTAATGCAATGGGCGCTGGAACCATTTCAAGGGCAATACGACTATTGTCTGATTGACTGTATGCCGGAACTCGGCAACCTTGTCACTGCCTCTCTTGCCGCCTCAGACAGTGTTTTGATTCCCGTACAGCCGCTGATTCTTGATGTCGAAGGTCTTGCCAGTATCATTGGCACCATCCGTAAAATTCGCAGGAAAATCAATCCTAAACTGGAGATTGACGGTGTCCTGATTACCATAGCAGACCATCGTACCAATATGACACGGGATATGATCAAAGCCATTCACACAAGCTATGGTCCGCACACGCGCATTTATCAGGCAATCGTTCCGCGCTGCACCAGAGTCGGTGAAAGCCTTACTAAATCGGAGAGCGTACTTCGTTATAGTAAGCAATGCCCGGCGAGTGTTGCTTACAGAGCATTGGCAAAGGAGGTGGAAAAGGGTGAGAGATCTCGCGAAAAACATCCGACTGCCCTCGATAGATGACTTGTTTTCCACTGAGGAAGAACGGCAGGATGCCAAGTTGGAGAAAATCCAGATCCTGCCGCTGTCTGAGCTGCACCCCTTTGAGGGGCATCCGTTTCAGGTGCGCAACGATGAAGAAATGGACAAGATGGTGGACAGCGTCAAAGAATATGGCGTGATGACACCTGCCATCGTTCGCCCGCGACGGGACGGCGGATATGAAATTGTAGCTGGACACCGCCGCTGCCACGCCAGCCGGCGCGCCGGAGTGGACACTATGCCCTGCATTGTGCGGGACATGGACGATGATACCGCCATTATATTGATGGTGGATTCCAACTGCCAGCGCGAGCATATTCTGCCGAGCGAAAAGGCCAAGGCGTATGAAATGAAGTTGGAGGCGGTAAAAAGAAAAGCCGGTAGACCGTCAAAAAATAATTTGTCCCAAGTTGGGACAAATTTCCGTGCCGATGAGGTTGTAGCACAAGGAGCAGGAGAAAGTAGAAACCAAGTTCAGCGTTTTATCCGGCTGAACAAACTCACCCCTGACCTGATGCAGCTTGTGGACGACGGCAGACTCAAGACCACCCCCGCTGTGGAGTTGAGCTACCTGACGCCGGAGGAACAGGAAGAATTTCTCTCTTATATGGAGGAAGAAGGCTGCACTCCGTCCTTATCCCAAGCGCAGAAGCTGAAAGCTGCCAGCAAGGAAAGTGTTCTGACGAAAGACAAGATTCACGGGATCATGTCTGCCCGTTCCCCCAGCGTAAAGCCGCGCGAACCGCAGCTCACGATTGCCGTATCCAAGGTCGAACGCTATTTCCCGAAGGGCTGTACCTCCGAACAGATGGAAAGTACCATCCTGAAACTTCTGGAAAACTACTACCGCAAGCGGCAGGATTACGAACGATGAGGTGGCGGTATGACAAGAGTTTTGATTATAGAACCGGGCTACTGCCCCTATCAGGCTGCCTTTGACAGCCCGCAGGCGGCAATTTCCGAGGTGATCGAGGGCGACAGTTTGCTGCTGAAACCGTTCGGCACATCGAAAATCGGCGTTGTGTGCAGTAAAAACCAAAGCCGGCTGAAATACAACAGACAACTGGAAGATGGTTGCACGATACGCGGTCGGTTTCTGGTTTGTGGACTCAGTGAGTCCAAAATGTTGGGGCTTTCAAAAGAACAGGCGGAGCGCTATAATCGGCTGCTGTTCTTTCCGCAGGTAGAGGATATGCTGTCCGGTGATTTGCCGGTTGCCAAGGTTCGCCCGCCGGATGAGCGCTTTGGAAGTAAAATCTCTTTTTGGGAAAGGTTGAGCCGTTAATTATAAAGGAGAATCACCGAGATGAACAAACACGATACGGTCATTGGCTATATCGAATATCTTGACTGCAACGGATGCGTTCGGGAGCGCATTCCGTATGTCGATGCAGAGAAATTCAAAACCAGAATTTACGCTTCTTTGTATTGTGGCGAACCCATCATTCCGGTTGTGTTTCCGGAGAATCTGAGCCAGCCTCTTGCCTTTGAAAAGGGCACCGTTTTTCCGTGGGGGCTGCGAAGTGAAAAGCATGAGCTGCTGCCGTATGAGATCTACCAGACCAACAACCGTGAAATTGCGTTTTTACGGTATGACTACACCAAAGACCATATAAATGCCACATCCTATAAGCTGGTGTACCGTGGGCAGATGGAATGCTGGCAGACACTGGACAGCCTTTACTGCCTGCACAATCAGGAAAACCGCCCCAACGGCAGAAAGATGCGCTCTTTGTCTGTCAGTGATATTATTGTAACGCATGAGGGCGGTGAGGCACACGCCTATTATGTGGAGCCGATTGGATATAAACAGGTGGATGACTTGCTGCCGGGGCTGGAACAAACCAAGAAACGCAGCGTTGTACGCGAAGAACGATAACAAAACCAGCTCAGCAAAGGAAAATACACCCATAAATGAATTGGATTTTCTTTGTTGGTTTTTCTATCATGAAATCATTCACATTTCGTTTGTTGATTTTTTATGGTAATTCGATATAATACCTAAGTTGTTAATGATTGCTGACGAAAGCGCACAGGAGATTTTCAGCACCTATCTTTCATAAAGGAGGAACGCTTATGCAAAAGGATAAAACCGAGCTTGAGGTCACGCGAATGACTAAGGAAAACATTCAGTATCTGGATGTCTTTTTTGCCGTATGCAAACGGTATAAGGTTGATTACTACCACGCCACTGAAAAACAGCGTGCGTTCATCGATGCGGTTGCAGCACACGAATTTTCCATGAAACAAGCGCACGAAAAAGGGCTGAACCGTTCCTCGGTTCCCCCGTTTATGGGCATCAAACGCAGCGAACGCAGTAACAACCGCCCCGCATAAAATTAAATTACTCGAATGGATAAGCTCTGCACAGCCATGTGCAGGGCTTTTTTATTACCGCAAAGGAGATGAAACCGATTGGCGAATTACCAAAATATTTTACGGCAGGCACATCAGGCGATTGCCGATGTAGCAGACAATGCCGACAGCTGGCGGGCGTTTTTGCGCTCAGCCGCGTATACAACGCATTACGCTTTCCCGAATCAGGCGCTGATTTACAGCCAGCGCCCCGGTGCCACCATGCTGGCGGACATCGACACTTGGAACCGTGCTGCCGGGCGCTGGGTCAACCGCGGTGCGCGCGGCGTAGCGTCCCTTGGCACCGGTAATATGGTGGGCAATGTGCGGTATCTGTTTGACATCAAGGACACCCACCCTTCCGGCAAAGCCTCCAAACCATTGGGCTGGCAAATCACCGATGCCAACCGCTATCCGACCCTGCAAGCCTTGCAGGAAAAGCACAATGCCGAGAGCCTGCCGGAAATCTTTGGTCTGCAGGCAGCCTTGTTTGTGGCACAGCACGGCAAACAGCTGGACGCCGATTTACAGAATGCCGTGATCGGCAGTACGCTGGAATGGGCAAAGCCGCAGGAGCAAACGGCGATTTTTGCCAACCTCATCACGCAGAGTGCCGTCTATATGGCGGCAGTGCGCTGCGGTTTGGGCGACAGCGCCGTGCCGCAGGACGCTTTTGCGGACATTGACCGCTTTGATACCGAATCCGCCGTTTTAGCGCTTGGCAATGCCGTCAACCGCGCGGGACGGCAGATGTTTGCCGAAATCGGCGCTGTCGTCAAGAGCATCGACAGTGTTGCAAAGACCCAGCCGAAACAGTATGATGAGAATGTAAGCAAGACGAACCAACAGGAGGTGCAGGATCATGGATATGACGAATCTGAACGGGTATCTGGTGCCCAAGATGGCAATGAAGGAAACGCACAGACCGCCGGTCGGGAGAATCGGTCTGCAGCGGGAGAAGTTCCTGCAAGAGAACCACTCCCTGCTGTACGACAAGATGCTGCTGGACGGGACGCTGTACAGCGACCTGAAACAGACCGAGCAGCGCTATTGGGAGCAGGTGGAGCAGACCATCACGAAGCTGCTGGTCAGCAACCCGGCACCGGACAAGAACAACGACCCATTGGGCTGGACGGCGCACATGAACAGTCTGCAAGCGCAGGCAGCGGAATTGGCGATGCCCATCGTGACGAGCCTGTAAATACCGAACCCACAACAGCGGAGAGCGAGCTATCGCCCTCCGCTGTTTCTGTTTCCGATGAGATTGAACTGCCGGAAAGCGTGGGGCGCGGCAACCTTGCCGAGGAAACTGCCGCCGCAATCGGTCTGCCCGCACCTGAACAGCAGCAAGAAACCATCCGCCAATTACAGCACCGCGCAAGCTGGCAGCCGCCCATCAAGGATGATGGCACCCATATCGACGAGCAGGACATTGTCGATGTTCTTGTCATGGGCAGCGGTTTTTGTGAGGGGCGTTTTCGCATACAGGAATTTTTCTCTGCCACAGTATTGCCTACAGTAAAGGAGCAAGCCGACTGGCTGAAAAAAGAATACGGTATCGGCGGGCGCACTTGGGATTTCCGAGATGGCGAAAGAGGGTTTCTGGATTATGATGCCAAGGGGCTGAGAATCAAGCGCTATGCATCCGATAACGCTCCGGATCATTTCCGCTTGCTGCCGTGGAACGAGGTTGCCCGCCGTTTGCATCTGCTGGTCCACAACGACAAATATCTGGATGAAAACAACAAGCAGGGATATGAAAAATGGGAAGCGGAACAGAAAGCCAAACGCGACGCCCGTCAAGCCGAGATAGACTATGCGGAGAAAACCATCGCGGATTTTTGTGAACGCGAAGGGCTGGGTGCACCGGATTATTCGGACCTTACGCACATCGACCTTGCCTATTCCACCACCGGGGACGGCGAACACGAAATTCAGGTGTACGCCAACTTCTTGCGCAATGAGATTGTGTATCTAGTTGACGGCTCCTTTGTGGACAGTGCGCGCTTCGACAGCACAAGGGCGCTTGCCAAGGAAGGCATTGAGGACGTTGAATTTTCGCAGTTCATTGACGATGCGGAAGCAGCGTATGAAGCATATCAGGAGCGCTACAAGCCTAAGCCCGTGGAAAAGCGCCCGCTGGCTACCGGAGATACCGTTTATCTGGAAAACGACCACCCCTTTACGGTGGAGGAAATCGGCATCTTTGATGTGCATCTGCGCGATGAGGATTTCCCGCTGATCGGGCGCGCCGTCAACCGCGGGGAGTTTGCAAGGCTGCTGGCGGCGAACCCTAAAAACAATGCGCTGGCGGCACCAGAATTACCCAATCTACCGGACGCCGGTGAGGCGGCAGAGGTTGTTGAGGGTGAAGTCTTAGAACCCGCAGAAGAATCATCTGGTGGTTTTGGCGAGCAGGTCTTGCAGGCGGCGGAACTCATTGCTCTCAAGGAAGCCTATGAGCCGAACAACTATATCCCGCCGCAGGACCCTGTACCCCCGCGCACACCACGCGAAAAGTTTGCAGCCAACATCACCGCCATCCGCACCCTGAAATCCATCGAAAAGCGTATGGCGGACGGCGGTCCCCACGCAAACGGTGAGGAGCAGGAAATCTTAGCCCAATACTCCGGCTGGGGCGGTTTGTCCGATGCCTTTGAACCCAACAAAGACAGCTGGCACAGCGAATATACCGAGCTGAAAAGCCTGCTGACAGAGGAGGAATACGCCGCTGCCCGCAGCAGCACCCTGACCGCCTTTTACACCCCGCCCGAAGTCATTGACGCAATGTACACCACCCTGCGCAAAATGGGCGTGGGTGCCGGAACGATTCTGGAACCCAGTATGGGTGCGGGCGCGTTTTTTGGGCAAAGCCACAGCTATTTGTATGAGCCGACCACCAGATTGTTTGGTGTGGAGCTGGACAGTCTGACCGGCAGAATTGCCCGCCAGCTGTACCAGAAAGCAAACATCCAAATCACCGGCTTTGAGAAAGCCGACCTGCCCGACAGCTTTTTCGATGTGGTCATCGGCAATGTGCCGTTTGGGGATTACAGTGTGGTTGACCCGCAGTATAACCGGCTGCACTTCAAGATTCACGATTACTTTTTTGCCAAATCCATCGACAAGCTGCGCACGGGCGGCATCATCGCCTTTATCACCACCAGTGGCACGCTGGACAAAAAGAGCGAGGAAGTGCGCAGGTACATCAACGCCCGATGCGACTTTATCGGTGCCGTGCGCCTGCCGGATTCCACCTTTAAGTCAGCCGGAACCAAGGCGATGGCGGACATCATCTTCCTGCAAAAGCGTGACCGCATTCTGGAGCAGGACGCGAGCTGGCTGCACACCACCCAGACGGAGGACGGGCTTTCCCTCAACAGCTATTTTGCCGAACACCCCGAAATGGTCTGCGGCACACTGAAAACCGTCAGCGGTCCGTATGGCCCGACCCTGACCTGCGAGGCGTTTGCCGATAAGCCCCTTCCCGATGTGCTGCAAGAGGCCATGTCCCACCTGCACGCTGAATTTCACTTTCAGGACATCGAGCTGCAGGAATCCGGCGCTGTGGATGCCAGCATCCCCGCCGAACCCGATGTGCGCAATTTCAGCTTTTGTATCCGTAACGGAAAATTCTATTACCGCGAGAACGCCATTATGCGCGAGGTTTCCCTTGGTGCTACCTCCGCGGCGCGTATGCGGCAGTTGATCGAACTGCGGGACACCACACGGGACTTGATCCAAGCCCAGCTGGAAGATATGCCGGATGAAGTCATCACGGAGCTGCAAGCCAAACTCAACCGCCAGTACGACCACTACCACAGTAAGTTTGGACTCATCAACAGCCGTGGTGCATCGTTGGATATGCGGGATGACAGTGGATATTTTCTGCTGTGCTCCTTGGAAAACCTCGACAGCGAGGGCAATTTCATCGGCAAGTCGGATATGTTTTCAAAGCGCACCATCCGGGCTGCCCGCCCTGCCGAGCGCGTGGAAACCGCCAGCGAGGCGCTGGCGCTGAGTGTCGGTGAGCGCGCGGGCATCGACTTTGGGTATATGCAGCAGCTGACCGGCAAGGACAAAGATACATTGGTGAACGACCTGCAAGGCGTTATCTTTGCCGACCCCTTGGAAAAGAATTCTGATGGTGAACCGCGCTACTATACCGCCGATGAATATCTTTCCGGCGATGTGCGCCACAAATTACAGGTAGCAAAGCTGGCGGCACAAAACAACCCCGCTTTTGCTGTGAATGTGCAGGCACTGGAAACCGTGCAGCCGAAGGACTTGGAAGCCAGCGAAATTGCCGTGCGTCTGGGTGCTACTTGGCTGGCTCCTGAACTCATCAAGCAGTTTGCCGATGAATTGGTGGACGCGCCTTACTATGTGCGGGACCGCGTGAAGGTGTTGTACATCCCACTGACCGGCGTCTGGAATGTGACCAACAAGAGCTTTACGGGCGGCAACATTAAAGCCACCGTGACCTACGGCACACAGCGCGCCAACTTCTACCACATCTTAGAAGAAAGCCTGAACCTGCGGGATGTGCGCGTTTTTGACACCAAGGAGGATATGCAAGGCAACAAAATCCGCGTTCTGAACGCCGCTGCCACGCAGGAAGCCCAGATGAAACAGCAGCAGATCGAGGACGCTTTCAAGGACTGGATCTGGAAAGACCCGACCCGCCGCCAGATGCTGGTAAAGGAATACAACGAACGGTTCAACTCCCTGCGCCCCCGCGAATACGATGGCAGCCATATCCTGTTTCACGGTATGTCACCTGAAATCACGCTGCGCCCCCACCAGAAAAACGCCATTGCGCACATTCTGTATGGCGGCAATACGCTGCTGGCGCACGTGGTGGGCGCCGGAAAAACCTACGAAATGGTCGCTGCGGCGATGGAAAAGAAACGTCTTGGGCTTTGCTCCAAGACCCTGATCTGTGTACCCAACCACCTGACCGAGCAGCTTGCCGGAGAGGCTTTGCAGCTGTACCCCAACGCAAATATTCTTGTAGCCCGCAGGACAGATTTTGAAAAAGCCAACCGCAAACGGTTCTGCGCCAAAATCGCAACCGGCAATTATGACATCATCGTGATCGGGCACAGCCAGTTTGAGCGCATCCCGCTGTCACAGGAACGGCAGGTCGAATACCTGCAAAGCCAGATCCACGATGTGATCAGCCAAGTGGCACAGCTGAAAGAAGAACGCGCCGAGAATTTCACCGTCAAGCAGATGGAGCGTATGCGCAAGCAGCTGGAGAAAAAGCTGGATAAGCTCAACGACCAGTCCCGCAAGGACGATGTGGTGACCTTTGAACAGCTTGGCGTGGACAGCCTGATGGTGGACGAAGCCCACGCTTTCAAGAATCTTGCGGTGCTTTCCAAAATGCGCAACGTGGCTGGCATATCCCAAACCGAGAGCCAGCGCGCCAGCGACCTGTATATGAAATGCCGCTACCTTGACGAAATCACCGGCAGCCGCGGCGTGGTGTTTGCCACGGGTACGCCCATCAGCAACTCTATGGCGGAGCTGTTCACCATGCAGCGGTATTTGCAGCGGGAAACCTTGGAGCAGCACGGGCTTTCCTCCTTTGATGCGTGGGCATCCACATTTGGAGAAACCGTGACAGCCGTGGAGCTTGCGCCGGAAGGCACCGGCTACCGCACAAAAACAAGATTTTCCAAATTCTATAATCTGCCGGAATTGATGAGTATGTTCAAGCAGGTGGCGGATGTGCAGACGGCGGATATGCTCAACCTGCCGGTGCCTAAACTGGTGGGCGGCAAACCCATCAATGTGGCGCTGCCGCCAAGCCCCCAGCAAAAGCAGATGGTGGCTGACCTTGCCGACCGCGCCGAAGAAATTCGCGCCGGAAATGTAGACCCCACCGAGGACAATATGCTCAAGGTGACCAACGACGGCAGAAAGCTGGCGCTGGATCAGCGGCTGATCGACCCCAATCTGCCCGAAAACCCCAACGATAAAGTTCACGCCTGCGCCGAGAATGTGTACCGCATCTGGAGTGAAACGAAAGACAAGAAATTGACCCAGCTGGTGTTTTGCGACTTGTCCACCCCGAAACCGGACGGATTTAATGTGTACGATGATTTGCGCAATCTGCTGATTTCTATGGGCATCCCCGAAAACGAGGTGCAGTTCATCCACAGCGCCAACACCGAGGTGAAAAAGGCCGAGCTGTTTGCCAAGGTGCGCAGCGGTGATGTGCGCGTGCTGATGGGCAGCACCGGTAAGATGGGCGCAGGCACCAATGTGCAGCGGCTGCTGGTGGCCACGCATCATCTGGACTGCGGGTGGAAACCCTCTGACATTGAGCAGCGCAACGGGCGTATGATTCGCCAAGGCAACACCAATGCCGAAGTATATGAGTATCGTTACGTCACAGAAGCTTCCTTCGACAGCTATATGTGGCAGCTTTTGGAAACCAAACAGAAGTTCATCGGGCAAATTATGACGAGCAAAAGCCCTGCCCGCAGTGCGGATGATTTGGACGATGCAGCGCTGTCTTATGCCGAGGTCAAGGCGCTGGCAGCGGGCAATCCGATGATCAAAGAGAAAATGGATCTGGATATTCAGGTGTCGCGGCTCAAAACCCTGAAAACCGCCTACAACAACGAGCATTACCGGCTGGAAGATGCGATTACACAAGGATTCCCCGCAGAAATGCGTAAGACCGCCCAGCAGTTGGAAAACGCCAAAGCGGACACAGCGCTGCTACAGCAAAATACCAAGCGCGATGCGGACGACAAGGATGTTTTCGCCATCTCATTGATGGACACGGTTTACACCAAGCGCGAGGACGCGGGCAAAGCCCTGCTGGGGCTGCTGGGTATGGCGATGAACCGCACCGAGCCGGTTTCCATCGGGCGATACAAGGGCTTTGATTTGCAGATCGCCTATTTTGCGATGGACAAAATGTATCTGGCGTATCTTGTGGGCAGCGGTATCAACCCGGTGCAGCTGGGCGCGGATGCGGTCGGCAACACGGTACGCCTGGACAACTGCCTGCATAACCTGCCGCAGAGCGTGACCGACCTTGAATCCAAATTGGTGCAGCTGCAAAAGCAGCTGGAAAACGCCAAGGAACAGCTGGCGCAGCCCTTTGTCCAGGCGGACGAGCTGGCTGAAAAGAGCAAGCGCCTTGCCGAGTTGGAGGCACTTTTGAACCTGAACGAAAAGGATATCGTGCTGGATACCGTGCCGGACGAAGAGCAACAGTGTCGTTCGGACAATCGACAGCGTGGACAAGAAAGGTAGAAGGTTTTAAGATGAAGGAAAGAAGAAGCAACCGGGTCAGAGATGGCCCCCGCAAGGAGTTTTCAAGATGAAAAAATGGATCGTAATGCTTGCAATGCTGTCCGCATTGACAGCCTGCGCACAGACACCGGAACCGGAATCCGCTGAATTGACGGAGCTGTCGGCAGCGACATCCGAAAGTGCAGACGCCGAAGAAACACCTGCACCGATTTCAACTGCCGAGCCGACAGCAACCCCGGAACCTACCGCCACACCCGCGCCGACACCTTCGGCAACACCTGCCGCTACCCCCGCGCCGACTCCTGCCCCTACGCCGGAACCCACGGCAGCGCCGACGGCAGAACCTGCCCCGGCGCAGGTCAGTATGAGCTATGGTGCTGTGCCCTTTGATTTGGCGTCAGGCACCGATCAGTGGTGGAGCATCGACAGCTCGGATTCCGCTTATTGGGCGGTGCAGGAAAACATCAACGCGATGCGCGCAGCCGGTGGGCTGGCACCGCTGACGATGGACAGCGGTTTGAGCGCCGCTGCCGATGCCCGATGTGAGAGTTTTGTGGCAGGTGCGCCCTTTGATCACAGCGGTATGACCACCCGCAGCGAGATCTGCGCCGCCGGTCCGCTGAGTTCTGCCAGCGCCGTTTGCACAGGCTGGCAGGGCAGCCCCGCCCATTGTGCCAACATTATGGAGCCGAGTTTTACCAGCATGGGTGTCGGCTGCTGGTTTTGCCAGACGGCAGAGGGGCAATATACCTATTGGGTCGTGACCTTTAACTAGTTCCCACGAAAATCTCCCACAAGCCCGTTTACAGTTGTGCTTTATTATGTTATAATTAAAGCACAGTAGTAACTTTTTGAAAGGCGGTGTGTGGAGTGAATGCTACGATAGCTGTATTGAAAACGATAGCTGATGCGAACGGCGGCATTGTTACTACAGAAGAAGCATTGCGAGCAGGCACAAACCGTGTCACATTAAAACGATACGCAGACAAAGGTGTTCTGACGCGCATTGCCCGCGGACAATATACAATGACCGGATTTGTTCCAGACGAGTTTACGCTTTTGCAAAGCGGAAGCGAGAATCTTGTCTACTCTTACGGCAGTGCCATGTACTTTTGGGGACTGTCAGACCGAACGCCACACATTTTTGAATTCAGTGTGCCGCAAGGATATAACACCAGTCGCATCAAAGAACGCGATCCCAATATTCGGTTTCACTATGTTAAAGGAAGTCTTCACGGTATAGGCAAAACCACTTGCAGATCTCCACAAGGCGGAAATGTTATCCTGTATGACCGTGAACGCTGCATTTGCGACTTGGTGCGCGACAGAAATGCAATCGACAAGCAACTGTTTACACATGGACTGAAGATCTACTTTGCGTCAAGACCAAATCCCAGAAAACTTCTAAAGTATGGAAAACAGTTTGGGGTTGACGATAAATTGCGTACCTACATGGAGGTGCTGATGTGAGATCACCAGAACAATTAAAAGGCTGGGCGCGCAATGTTGCTGCCGAAAAGCATCTGCGCGCTCAGGAAATTTTGCAGATGTTTATGTTTGAACGTCTGCTGGAACGACTGGCGGCTTCGCCGTATCAGAAAAATTTCATTCTCAAGGGAGGACTTCTGATTTCCTCAATGGTTGGGCTTGAGGGTCGAACTACGATGGATATGGATACCACCGTGCGCGGTATCCATATGGAAGAAGAGGAAATCGTTTCTGCCCTCAAAACCATTTTGGCAGTTGATGTTGGTGACGGTATCCGCTTTGAATATCGTTCCATTGCACCGATCCGTGAAATTGATGCATACAACAACTTCCGCGCCCATATTGATGTTCTGTATGGGAAAATCAACACACCCATGAAAATCGACATCACCACCGGCGACAAAATCACCCCTGCTGCGGTACAATATGAGTTTCCCTGCTTTGATTCCGAAAAGAAAATTCCTATCATGGCTTATACGATAGAAACGATACTTGCTGAAAAGTATGAAACCATTATCCGCCGCGGTGCAACCACCACAAGAGCGCGCGATTTTTATGACCTTTACACGCTGTATCGCACCAGAAAGTCAGAAATTCGCCCGCAAGTCTTAAAGGATGCTGTTCTGCATACGGCTGAAAAGCGAGAATCTCTGGAAGATCTTGCCGATTGGAAAGAAATTTTGGATGACCTAAGGGATGATTCGTCTATGCAACAGTTATGGGATAGCTACGGCATGAGCAATTCCTATGCAGCAGCTATTACATTTGGGCAGACCTTGGAAACTGTCAAGGAAATCTCTGAACTGATTGAGTCTCTGTAACTGAATATCTTACTTAAGCGCTCACATTTGTGGGCGCTTTTTTATTGGAGGAATTCTATGGACATTGAAACTTTACTTAGAAAAGCCGAGCAAAACGGCTGCATGGTCGCGCTGAATGACATTGCCCCCAATCGAGAACGCAGCGAGTTGGTATTTCGTGTGCCGGAAAGTACAGTTTACAAGGGACTACACAGAGTAGGTATCTGACGGGAGGGGTTCCGCCCGTCAGATTTTCCATGTGATGTTCAAGCTGTCGC
>ERZ1673696.917-NODE-917-length-27891-cov-11.869917_pt1 | contig 27891 bp, 40 predicted proteins | sample MGYA00580226_ERZ1673696 | MGnify/ENA primary metagenome ERZ1673696 (study PRJEB41218, sample SAMN15661743) | gut metagenome | host: Homo sapiens | place: Canada: London | collected 2015-08-20/2019-03-30 | study: EMG produced TPA metagenomics assembly of... | reverse complement strand
CAGATCTCTTTTTTCAGTGGTTCTCCGACATTGCTGAGTGTAACCGCAATCGTTTTATCTTCCGGCTCAATGATGATACAGCCCGATTCTACCGCGCTTTTCATTAGCGATTCAGGGCATATCTTAGTGCCGTACAGCGCCGATTTTTTGCCTTGATCGTCGATATTGAAGCCAGGCGATATAACAATATCTGGCTGTTTCATACCCGCATCATTAAAAGCAGCCGTTAATGTGTTATCTGCCGCGTTCTGTACTTGATCGCAGCCAGCCAGTAAGAAGCATCCGGCAGCTATCCAGCTTTTTATCCTCATTCCCTGCCCTCCTTAAAATGGCTTTTCCATGTCAAAAATCCCCAGCACCGGGATAATTTCCTGACTGGCGCGACCGGTAAGCACCAGAAAGCGCCGCCACAGGCCATAGGGGATCTTCTCATCGCCGGATGTGTACGCGCGTATGCGACGACCGGCATTAGCCCCGGACAGGCCAAGCAGCGCCGCCAGTTTGTTTTCTGAAGCATATTCCGGGAAGCAGCTCTGAAAATGGATGAACCAGGCAGAAACGAGCGCCGCAGCGGGCGGTTCCCAGCCCTCATCGAGGGTGCGCAGGTGTTTATCACCATAAGCAGCGGCATCGATGCCGGACGCAGCCGGATAGCGCGGGGCGTTCAGGTTTGCCCGTAACTGATTACAGCCCGCTTCAGCGCCACGCTGAAGCAGCAACATACGTTGTTCATCAATACCAGGGAGATCTATTGAAATGCTCATACAATCCTCTCAGTGGAGAAATAAGGGCAGAGTAACCTGCCCTTATGCTTGATAGCGTCCTAACGCGATAGGTTTAACGCGGCTGAAGCGCGATATGCTTGATATCAGAAACCCGGATGTTCACTAAAGTCAGTGTGCCGGTAGCAATCGGTTCCCACATTCCTTTTGCATGTATGTGCATCAGGCAGTAATACAGGTAGCGTGGAAGCAGTAAATCCGTCCTGACTACCTTTATCCCGATATGCTCAGGATTAAACGTGTATGTGGGTTCCCCTACAGCTTTCACGGTTCCTCTGCGTACGATCCAGAAATCAGCGTCTGGAGCGTTTACAGAGACTTTGGCTACATCTTGCAGTCTCATCGTTACTCCTGAATAACTAGCCTTCCCGGTCGGGCGGCTTTCTGTATTCGGGCGTAACTATATCAAGCAGTTGCGCATTTGTGACTGAGACTTACCCTACTAAAACCCCACGAACACTGGCATTTGACCGGATGCTTGTAGGTAAATAATAAAGCCGAATACGGCCTCACAAAACACAAACAATATGCCGGTGCCGACAGTCCAGTTCTTAATTATCAGGCAGTCAGGAAGCGAACCTCTCCCCCAGAACAGGCCAGCTATCAAGTAAGACGCAACAAGGCTGACCACAACTGAAGGCATTAGATATATACTCATTATTTCTTTCCCTCACGCGATTGCACTTTTTTCATGAATTTCATCACATCCATGTATCGGAATTTCCGGGTTTTCCCGGTCTGGTGATACAGCGGTTCAGGTAACTCAACGCCTTTGTACCTGCCCGTTGTGCGATATTGATAAATCAGCTCCCCTTCCTTTATCTGAAGCCAGTCTGCAAAGTCTTTGGTAGTAATTTCCATCAGTACAACAATAGTATTCTTAGGTAAACCCTTAGGATGTTCTCAGGAGTTCCAAAGGAATCCTAAGGGATTTCCTTAGGGTTTATATAAGGATTCTTAACTCATTCTGCCGCTTTCACGGTCGGACATCAGCTTTTCATACATCCCGCTTGCGTGACCGGGTAACAACGAAATGTTGGTTATGTTGAAGCGGTCTAAAACGCGCTGGAAGTGATCCAGTGTCAGGCTTTCCGGTTCGGCCTCATCCAGATTGCTGTAAAGCGGCTCATCAGCGTCAGGCTCGATAACCATGAAGAACCAGTTCATTGGCTCATCCCAGCCCAGCAATACCTCTACCGTGCCGTTGGGTGTCTCTCCATTCAGTCTGTATTGACTCATCGTATTTCCTCCAGATGTATTTAGTAATTCCTAAGGAAACCTCAGGGATTCCCTTAGGGGTTAAGCGCCCCGTCTCTTTCAAACTTTTCTCTCAGGGCTTCCATGATGTAGCTTGAGAAGTCGAGAGCGGTTTTGTTCGACTTGCGCAGCTCCTTGTGTAGGTCAAAGTAGCTCGCCGGAATTGCCTTGAGCGTCTTTGTGCGCACTTCTCTTTTGTCCGGTTCATCGGCTGGCGCTGGCGTGTTCACTTTCAGCATTGCATCGCCGATCTTCTCATCCGCAACGGCTTTATACAGGCTTGCTTTGTCTCTCTTGTTCGTCATTCTGGAAACCTCAGATAGTGCATAATGGAATCATTTTAGGAATCCTAAGGATGTTCTAAGGATTCCCGTAAGGATTCCATTGTATATCATTCTTCGCTGGATAGCAGCGCCTGAATCTCAGCGACAACCTTCCGCAGCTCACGCCCTGCCGGTGATGCCCTGCCGTTTTTAAGCTCAGTGATCCCCTGCCCGGTTTCCAGACTTTCCTGGAAGCCATAGCGACCGGTGCGATACGGCAAACGGTTAGTAAGCAGTTTCATGTGTCGGCTTTCGGCTATCTGAGTTTCCATCTTCGGGAAGTTCTTTTTGTTCGGCGGCGTCTTGCAGAGCAGAACGTGAGTGACCAGCTCAAAGCCGATTTGCTTGCTGATATCTGCCAGGACGTGATCGAATGAGGCCAGGCCAATCAGCTCGGTCGGGCTGTCGTTCGCCGGAACAATCACCAGATCAGCGACCGCCACCACGGAGCGGGTAAGCTCGGAGTCAAAGCCGCCGCAGTCCACGTAAACCAGCTTACCGGCCTCATCGCGTTCGCGGATGTAGCTCATCAGATCTTTCTTATTGTTGAAGGTCGAAACAGGCCATTTCGCCTCATCCGGGCGCAGGCGGTTAAGGATGCTGATCCCCTTGTGAACATCGATATCGATAACGTCATCCGGGCGCAGCTCGCCGATGAGGTGAACTGACGTGGTGGTTTTTCCGGTGCCGCCCTTGTTGTGTGCTGCTGCGATAACTGTCATAGCCGTTTTCCTTGTGTGCGTTGGATAGGGACATATTACATAATCCTTTAGGATGTTCAAAGGATTTATTAGGGATTTCCCTAAGATTTCCGAAAGGAATCTTTAGCGCAGCGCAAAAAAAAACCGAACACTCAGGGAGTGTCCGGCTGATCAGGCGTTAACCTGTGTTAAACCAGCTTGATAAACTTCAGGTAAGCCCTGATGCCGTCAGCCTGGTTTTTCCTGTCTGCTTCCACAAAAAACGCTTCGAGCGCCGATAACGCATCGTGAAAAGCCTGGTCGCGGGTGCGCTCAAATACAGCGGTAAGCACATCGAACGTCAGCGCCATGCCTAGCTGATGGTTGTCTATCGACACCGAGAAGTTACCAATGCTGATGGTAAAGACCCGCTCATCTGCCGGATAGAAGTAGAAACCACCGTTGCTCAGTTCCATGAGATACCAGCCCTGCCGGTGAAACTCAGGCAGACCGGTAACGTACTTATCAAACAAGCGGTGTATGAGCATTTCCAGCATAACGGCTTTACTGTTGATGCTGCCTTTCAGCCTGGACTCAACCAGATAAAGGTAATCTTCATCGCTGTTGCGGATTGCGGAAATTTCAGGGGTTAGGGTTTTCATAATGGCTCCTGACGGGAACCATATCGCCAGCGGCGATACAGTTCGCCGTAGCTTGAAGGGATTAAAAGGTGCGTTGCAACCGGCTATCACGCACGTTGACCGGTAGCCTCATCATAACAACGAATGGCACAACTCACCAGGACAGGGCAGGGGGCAGTTTTGCTATCAAATCTGCGACCGGCGCCGCGCAGCTCGCGCCCCAACTGATAGCAAATTTCACGGCCAGATCGCCCTGAAAGCGTTCAGGTGATTGCAAATCAGGGTAAGTGCAGCGGGTTTTCTGGCGGGTACGAAAAGCGAATTGTGTGATTCAGGCCAATCCCGACATCGAGCGCAAACACGCGCAGATAGTGCTGGGTGCTTTTAAAATCCTTATGCCCCATGTACGCCTGCAACGTCACCGGCAGCGCCCCGTTCATCGCCAGGTGCATAGCGAAGGAGTGCCGGAAGGTTTTCGGGCTGATCGCGGGGATGGTGAATTTCACGCCGCGCCGCCCGCACTCAGCCAGGGCGTTTTGCAGCCAGTGCCGCGCGGTGTCGTCGGTTATCTCCCATACCGGCTTTGTGCGATGGCGGGTGAAGGTCGCCAGGTGATCGCGCAGCCGCACAACAAACGCCTCATCGAGCAGCGGCACGGCGCGTTTAACCGGCTCTCCCTTGCGCGGGCGTCCGGGGCGGGGCTGCTGGCGCTGTTTGAGCGTATACAGCACGACATACGGCCTTCTCGCATCGAGGACAATATCAGCCGGGGTGACGGCGAGCGCCTCGTTGATCCGTGCGCCGCTGTTCCAGAGGAAATCAAACAGCATCCGCTGGCGCAGGTCGCCCACGGCATCGAGCAACACGCCGACTTCAGGCGCAAGCAGGTAGTTCGGGTAGCCGGTTGTCCCGGCAGCAAGATCGCGCATGGCAGCGGCAAGCGGGTAGTCCATGCCAAACCGCGCCGCCGGGGTTCCGGGCGTCGTGACGCCGCTACGTGAAATCTGAGGAATTTCGGGGGGGAAGTTACTCAATTTTTTAAATCTCCGCACTACTGGCCTGTTACGTCTATTTTGACGTAACCGGGCGGGGTGTGCGCGAAGAAAAACTCCGCTGGCGGTAAATCGTATTCGGTTAAAGCCTCCATTCCCGGAGTTTTACCGAATGGCGCAGCCGGTGAAGCGGCGCGGCCTGCCCCGGCGCTGACCGCCTGACCACTATATCTGGTATGTTTCCCAGCTGAGAGAGGCACTACATATAGTATTACGCGCCGCAGCGGGACAATTCGGCAGAATAGGGGTTTTACCGAATGCCCGGAGAAGGGCGTAAAAAAACCGCCTGGCGGCGGTCTGGTAAAAGCTTACCACTGAGGATCGGTAAACTTCTCAGGCATTGGGCGGGGGTAGTTGCGTAATGGGTTCGGAGACTCGCACGAAACCTCAGCAGCAGCGGCGACTTTGCGAAGATAGGTATCCTGCGACTCAAGCCAGCGTCTAACCCAGGGCTTTTCAGCAAGCAGCTCCGGCGCGTCACGTTCTAACAGTTCCATCAGCTCACGGTTTTCATCTATACGCTTTAAAAGACCGCCTTCAGTACGGCTGATAGTTTTCTGTATTTCAGTGATTTTTTTGTCACTGTCCACATTATCCTGAATATCTTGATTGATGATTGTATTCATATTCGCTCCTTATTTACTGTACGAGTTACAGTTTAGACATTAACCCACTGTGTATTAAGCTGTCCTCTTTAATCAATGTACGATGCCAGGCATCTTGTAAAGTGAGTAAGCAAAGACAAACCAGCCAACGGCACAACAAACCATCATAATAAAGCCGAGATTGCGCAGCGTGACTAATACCTGACGTAAAGCTCTTTGCGGTGAAGATTTAAGGCGAAGGCCGTAAGATCCAGCCACAAAGAATAAAACAGAAATAATGATAGGGATGAAAAACACAAAATCACCTCTCCATTTAATTAATGGCTGACATCAGAAACCATCTCATGAAACCAAATAATGAAATAATAAACCATATTCCTATGAATACGGTTCCAATAAGTTTTATCCAGTATAGTGATAGTGCATTTTTTCCATTAGAGGAAATTCTTAACAGTAAAAATACAGCTATCAAGCAAGCTGGAATTGCTATCCCCCATCCCATTAAAACCTCTCTTATTTACCCAACCAAAATTTTAAGTTTTGCCCGTACTTCAGCCAACACTGCTGTCGTGACGCTGCCTTTTTTAACCGCTCCGCGTTTACGCCAATCCAGGCTTTTAACCTGGTCGGACAAAATCACGCTGGCTTCCCCGTTCCTGACCTCGAAAGGATAACCTTTTACTTTAGTGGACATGGGGCAACATAACATAAGGCCAGTTTTACCGTTGTAAATTTCAGGACTTAATACCAGAGCCGGTCTGTGTCCCGCTTGCTCATGACCCGCTTGCGGATCGAAATCGAGCCACACAACATCCCCGCAATCAGGTATGTACTGGAAAGTATTTTTTTTGTTAGACATTAAAACTACCTTGTTTAGCTAAAAGAATATAAAGCAGGGATGCTAAATTTATATATTCTACTTTTGCTTTTTAGTCGATCAATAGCCCTTCTTTTAAAACCTAAATACTTCATGTGAAAATGCCAGCTACGGTATTCAATTAATGCTTCCTGCTCTAAACAAAAGCATAAAAGATCAACTGCATAAACAAAGAACATGAATAGATAGAAATTTATCGCAAACTGAAAGATTGGATATGTATCGTGAGTGACCTGCTTTACTAAAATTAGATTACTAAACCAAAGGGCAAAATCATTAGCAGGTGTATTAATTGGGTTATAGATAGCGCCAAATCCAGCACCGATAAAATAAATCAAAGCTACTAAAAAGGCCGTTCTCCTGAACAGGTAAATGCCTTTAAGCAAATTACGCGTGAGATTTCTTTCATCTTGCTGCGTCATAGCAGCTCCTTACCAACGGGTTCACCGAATGAGATTTCAGAGTGCAGGTTATCATCGGTAATACCTGACATCAGAGCATCTAAAGAATACTCCTTTGTCTTAACCGGCATAATAACGATACGTCCATCTTCAACAACCAGCTCGACCACATCATCTACAGAGAGTGATGCCTGGCGAACGATAGCGGCAGGAAGCCGCACGGAAGGGGAGTTGCCCCATTTTTTTACAGTTACCTGAGTCATTCTCTACCTCGTAAATAGCATTAAACCATGTATCAACTTTGTTGATACTTACAGGCTATACCTCTATTTAATACGTGTCAACAATGTTGATACATGGCTAATCACCTTGTTGTATATTGGGTGTTTTGTTAATATCGGTGTACCGGTCAACGTGCGCTATAACCGGTTGCAACGCACTTTATTAACCCTATCTGCCAAAGGCTTCTTCATGTTGCCTTATGGCACATGAAGATTGCCTTCGAGGTAATCAATCATGATCGATCAAATCGAAAAAGCTTTCTATGAATATCAAACCGCGCTGAATGTTGAAAATGTAGCGAAAGAGATTGACTCTCAAGTAGTTGACCTTCAATACAACGGTTCCGATACTTATCAAAATCTTGAAGCTTATTTAAGCGAACGTAGAGCTATTCTGCAAAAACTAAACCTTGATGATTTTAGCGATTCAACTGTGTACAAACGTGCCTGGTTGATTGATCGTGTTATCATTCATGCCTGCCTTTATCCGCAGACTAGAACTGTTGATCTTGCTTTCTTTATAGTTAGCAAATCAGCGTTACTACATCTCGACATCGAGACTGTAGTTCTGCAATACAGGAAACACTTAGCTGATAAAGTTAAGTGATCACAGGGGATTGAGCTTATGCTCAATCCCTTTTTTTTTGTGTGCAGGCTAAGAGGGTGCAGGAAGGTAGGAGAAAGGCGCTGTTTAACTGGAGGCGTCGTTTGTAGCTTCCTTTGCTGTCAGCGAACGCAGAAGCTTACCAGCCTCGGTCACTGTGCTTGCGAAGTCGGCACGGAACTTATTCAGCGGCTTGAATAACTCTCTGCGTTTGCGAAAGTAGTCGCTTTTAGTAATGGTGCCGAACTGATAGAGCTTTCTTAGCTCACTGTGTGCCTCGTCGCAAAGCATGTTCAGGCGTACAAACATCAACACAGGCGGACAGGGCATAATGTCAATTTTTAGCTCTACCGGCTCAATTATCGACTTAATATCAATCGCCGCGCTCAGGGTGTTCTGAGACACCTCCTTCTTGAGTTTGCGGATCTCTTTCAGGTAGTGTTCCTGTAGCTCCTTCAGGCTTTCTTCTGTCGTCGGTAGTTTTTTCTGATAGAAGAAGCACAGTGCATACTGCCCCCTGTCTGCGTATTTCTTCAGGTTAGCCAGGGTAAATGCGCGAGCTAGCCAGTAAGAAACCGTCTTCCCACACGGAATACGGCTTCTGACATCATCCTTGTTATAGCTATCATCCCACATCAGGACAGTTGTAATGTCGTGGAACGTGACTGGAATTTTAACGTTCTTGCTCATAGGCTTTTTTCTCTACCTGGTCTATTAAGTCGATGTTGGTTGTTAACCTGGTGTTGAACCCTGTAAAAAATATCGCTAAATCAAGATGGTAAGGGTGATTTTTTTTATCATCCTGAATGAAACGAATTGCGATACGTTTGTATTCATCCACATTGGCGGCATGAAAAAGACTGAGGATAATCCGACACTGTTCCGGTGAGCCATCAACAGACGCCCACTTTAAAACAGACTCGAAATCAAATTTATAATCCGGCATCTGCTTTTCTATCAGCGCCTTTTTAAACTTCAGCCGGGACTCGTTATACTCATAAGCCCCGACCTCAGGATCATCGCAGCGAACGCCCCGAACGGGGCGCTTATCAAAGCTTAATTCCCATAAACCCAGCTCAGGGATATAAGAATAGTCTTCTTTACGCGCGAGCCTGAATATTTTACTCACTTTCAGCTTCTTCGCTTATTTGAGGGCTTGCGAGTTCTTCAAGCTTATTTTTAAGAATAGTCTCAATATCCTCTTCTGGATTATCAATGTCTTCAGGGCTGATATTTAATAATTCCAGAATGGCGCTATATTGAGATTTAGAAAGTGAAATACGATACGCAGGCTCTTTAGGAGCACGTTCAATATTACGGTTAAGGATTTCGTTAATTACTTTTTTTGCCTGCTCTCCGCTTTCACAGCGCTGGCGTAATTCCTTAATATCGTCGTCAGATATTTTCGCCAGTTTATGGATGAGGTTTAAATCATTAATAAAAGAGTCCTGAACAATTTTCTGTTGTGGTTTAGATAAGCGGAATACGGCCATATATTTGCTGACAACGGTTTTATTAGGCAGGGCATGAACAGCTATAATCTGCTCTGTGTTCAGGCCGTTATCTTTATCCTTTTTAATCGAAGCGGCTCTCTCATAAATGTTTAAAGGACGCTTGAGGGTGTTCTCAGTAGCATGATCTAGATGTTCTAAAACCTTGTCGTCATAAGAGACAATTTTAATCTCGCATTCAAGCTCAATCCCTTTTTCTTCCTCCACTTCTCTACCGGCTCTCCAGCGTGATTCACCGCGAAGAATAACAAAGCTGTCATCGTCCTGACCTCGCTTAACTACGATAGGCTCACGGATGCCGTATATCGTTCCGTTAGGCAGTTCAAGGCCAATAGAACGCTTCAGCAACTCAATATGTGACCTTGCTGAAGGGCTGCTCCAGTCCTTACGATCCTGATTGCTTTTAGGCTTGAGCTGGCTCAGCTTGACGGTCATTGATTCACTCATTGTTAGTCCTCTTTCTTACCGATAGTTGAGATTAGGCTGTTTACATCTACTGGCGGCTTCTTAGCCGGTTTTGGTTCTGGTTGAGGCATTTCTTGCGGTGGAATATTATCATAATAATCTACCGGAATGTTCTCATCTTGTTGCTGGCTTACTGATTCTTCTAACATACGCATCAGTTCAGGATCATCTTCAGGGTTGAAAGAGTTCTCCATAGCTACTGAATCAGAGTTATTATTGATTTTCTGTTTTTTTGTTTCCTTTTTATTATTTTTCGTCTGCGGTTTTTCAGGCTGCTCAGGACTATAAATAGCGTCATTTCTTTGCTTAACCGGTAAATCTGTTTTCTCTCGCAATGGAATCCAGCAAGTGAAAAGGAACTGCATCAGCCCTTCGTTATTATCAAATACACCAACTCTCTTTTTAAGGGCGCGAATAGAGTTGGTAGTGATAAAGTGTTCTTCGACTTGTCCTATCATACGTTTGCCGCCCCAGCGTTCTGAACCGAAACCATCAGTTTCAACGTCTTCAAGTTTAGTCACTGTAATCGGTTTTGTTCCTGACTCCTGCGCGATCCATTCAGCCGTATCGAATGAACATTTATAGATGAGTGTCAAAAGGGTGTTTGTCTCAGCGGAAGCCTGCAATGCTTCGCCATTAACTGTCTTGTCCGGATTCTTTTGCAAGTCGTCACGCTGCTGATAAGCAAGACCCATGTTTGCATTTTTTGAAAGCACTGTTGCTAAGGCATTCGCTACGTTGTCGGACATAATGAAACGTGCCTCATCAAGCATACAGAATTGATGTATTGCCGGGCATGTCTTCACAACATAATCTTTCCATTCGACTAAAAGAGAAGTTGTAATTTGACGTATAAGATCATCATCCTGTCTGGCTCTTACATACACAACATCGCCATTATCGATAGCATTATCTACGCTGAAGCTCTCCCCTTTTTTAGGGAAAAGGTTAGGTAGTAATCGCCATATAGCCAGCTCCGTTCTTATGTTTGATGACGCTTCAAAAACCCAATCCTTTTTGTTTTCAGGTATGGAACTATCTTTACCTGAAAGCAATTTTTCTAAATGTGGTAATGTCCCGTCCCAATAATCAGCGATGAAAGACATTACCTCTTTATTCATATTTTTATAGTGGTCGGCATCAGTACCGCCTTTGTTAAGGCCAAACGCTTTATAGAAGCGCTCTAGCCTTTCTCGTGTAGAACCTCCCTCAAATGGTGAGTAGTCTCCTAAACCAGATTCGCCAGTAAGATCCACTACAGAAGGTAATTTTCTGCCCCAATCTTTACATGACTGCACCATTACCGAATAAATAAAATCATCAGGTTTTTGGTCGAAAAACCAAACGCCCCAACCTTTCCAGATACATTGATCTATAGCTACCTGCTGCCATACACCTTTGCCGGTTTGAGTTGCCCCAATGACCTTTATGTTTTTAGATTTAAACTCATCGTCGGTGATATAAATAGGCTCATCATTAGTGCCTAATCCCATGAACATATGATCATCTTTATAATAGTCACGCGGGTTAAACTGTTTAGACTGAAAGCGGTCATTCTCTACGCGAATATCACTGACATTATCAGCGGTCTGACTCACTCTGTATTTACGTTTCCAGGCTGAGATTTTAGGCGCGATCAAGCGTCTGTAAACTACCTGGAAAAAGTAGGGAAGAATAAAAATAGTTATGATGGAAAGTACAGAGCTGAAATTAAAACTCTGTAGCTTCACATTGCTGTAGATCATTTGCAGATATTTAACGCCTTGTTCCTTCCCAAATTGTTGGAAGGCTAGCAACAAAACAAAGACGTTAAACAAAGCAAAAGAAGCCAAGTAAGCAATGAGTAACTTTGTTTTTAGAAACGCTATAATGTGATCTAATGCGCTCAAACTATCGCGCTTAGTTATGTGCCCGCTGAAGGTGAACTGTATTAATACAGCCAGAATAAAAATGAATAGAAATGTCATGCCAGGGTAAGCATGGTCATAGACCCACCTCAAAAAACCAATCGCATCAAAATCCATAATCCACCTAATTTTTTTCCAGATTAATTGCAAGAGTTTACTCCGCGTAATCTCCTTTCAACGGCATAAGTTTACTCTGCGTAAACTTCAGAAGATAGAGGCAGAAGTTTACTCCGCGTAAACTTAGTACAAATTTTAATCAGCATAGCTGTATAAAATTAGTACAACACCCCATATTTTTACCTCTATTTTTACCCATTGCAAAGCAAAGGGGTAAAAATAGAAGCAAAAATACTAGGTCAAGGGCATGTTTTGAACGTCGCAATGTAATCGGCGGGGCGATTACAAAGCGACTTCAAAACACTTTGCGGGGATGATTTTCTGAACGAAAATCAACCCCTTAGGGATTCCGCTCGCCGCTCCACCCCCTTCTATTCCGGCTCGGCTGAACGCCGAACCTACATAGAATTCCCCCGCGCGGCGTCAGACGTCTGCGACGCCTGACCACCCCCCTAAGGCTGCTGCGTTCACACGCTCGCTTTCGTTCCGAAAGCTTCGGGTGTAAACTTGCCCTTAGTGGTGCGTCGCCCTGGAACGGTCGAAAAGGCGCGAATCGGCGTATACGCCTCAAGCGCGCTTTTCGCGTTCCAGGACTCGCACCACTTTCGGGGCGCGGCGGTTCCCCCTAGCGGGGAACCTTGCGCCAGCCTAAGGGGGGTGGTCAGGCGTCTTCGCCTTTGGCTTGCGCCCTGACGCCGCGCGGATAGCGCGGATTGAACGCTCCGCGTCCCTACACCGCCCTGAACGGGCTGTTCCGGGATAGACCGTAAATTATCGCGTGGGCGCGAGAATTTACTTTGCCCCCGCGTGGGCGCGGGAACAATCTATTCAATCTCTTTAAAGGCTTCACCCGCCCCCTAAGGGGGCTTGTTGTTAGTGCGTTATGTTGGCTTTGTGTTGTTGGTAGGGTTACGTGATTTTTTACGTAAACCCATCGCGCTTACGTTATTTTTTGCCGGTTATGATGAGGCGAATACTTGTGCTGTTCGATTAGCAGCAACCCGAACGATGTTGGAGGATGGTTTGAACGGTCACGAAATTAATGCAGAGAAAAGGCGAAAGGTTGTCCTCTGGCTTGCTAAATTTGGATTCTCAACCCGCGAACTTTTATCCCACATGCTGGGCGTCGAGGTTGAGGGGCAAGCCGCTTTTTTTAAGCGACTTGCTGAAGATGAAATTACAAAGGAAGCTTACGTTTCCGGTACAAGAAAACGAGTAGTTACGCTGACTCCTGATGGAGTCAGACAAGCGAAAATTTACGAGCCTGCTCTGGCAATAAAGAACTTCAAAAAATTTCCGCTGCACACTCTGATTCATGGTTACACCATTCAGTCATTCTTGATTAGTCAGAAAGGCGTGCAGGAATTTTACAGCGAAGCTGAGTTAGCTACTCAGACATTTGTAAGACGCCCCGACCTGATCATTGTTAACGAGTCTGGGATAAAAATCGCTATTGAGGTTGAGCTGACGCAAAAGGATGTTAACCGAATTTATTACAACTTTGGCGGTCATGTGCAGGACTGGCAGAAGCAAAAATTTGCCCATGTCATTTATCTTTTTTCATCGCCTACGGTGCGCGATCATTACGATGAGCTTTATCAAAAAAATCCGTGGCCTAAATTTATCTCTGCGACTGGTAACGTGCGACACATTACGCGAGCGGGATCTTTTGATCCAATCAACGTACATAACCACGGCCTGATCTATTTTCACCAGTTCGATTCATACGTTCTGTAGGAGCAAATCTGATGCAACTAGCTTTTGGAATAATCCCTGATAACCATCCAAAACTTTCGGCCTGGAAGCTGGTACAGGATGAGATGTATCCAATCAAAGACCTGTACTCTGATGATGACGTTACCGATGTTTTTGTAGATCGATTTGACCGTATCAGCGTCATGAAAAAAGGACAGCTTATAGAGGTAGAGAACAAATTTGAGAGTGAAAAAACTTTGCTGTCGTTCATCAATCAGTTAGCAATGACGCTTGATCAAAACCGGTTTGATATCGACTCTCCTATACTTGATGCCCGCCTCCCTGACGGGAGCCGTGTAAATGCGGTGCATGAAGCCGTTTCTCCTCAAGGCTCCGCGATTTCTTTACGTAAAGCACCGATAAAAATACTGACTGCTCAGCAGTATTTAGACTCAGGTATGTTCACGCAAGAAATGCTCGACTATATGATTAACATGATAGTGGAAGAAAAGACTTTCGGGATTTCAGGAAACATGGGTAGTGGTAAAACATCACTCCTGCGCTTTCTGTCAGGCTATGTCGATATACGAACCCGTCTGATAACTGCTGAAGATACGCAGGAGCTGCATATCAACAAAAACTTTCCGTTCGGCGGCGCACTTGAAGCGCCCCAGCGTAAAGGTAGCTCTATTACGTTACCTGTACTCATTCAGGCAACGATGCGTCAGCAACCCGACCGCGTTTGGGTTGGAGAGCTGCGTACAGCCGCCGCTGTTGATGCCACACTTCAGATAACCTATTCCGGCGTTCGTGGATGTGCGTTTACCTTCCACGGTAAAAGCGTCAAACACGCGCTTTCACGTCTTCAGTATCTTCTCGCATCTGCCGGTAAGGTTAGCTATGAGTTAACAGGTGTCCTGCTACGTGATTCGATTGATGTAATCATTCAGACGCATCGTGATCCAAAGTGGGGGAGAGTCATTACTGAGATTGGCGAACTGGTAGACGGCGAGATTCAATTGCGGTTTAAATTCAACACCAAGACTGGTAAGCACGAAAAACTTTTTTAAGGAGGATGTTATGAGCGAGCGTAGTTTTTTGGGGATAGCAGCGGGGGTTATGTTGGCTGTTATCTTTCTGTCTGGTGCGCTGGTTTCGTCAACGAGCCTGGACTTTTCTACGGCGTCGACGTTCGTTGCAAAGAACGTCGCTCTTGTACTGGTTACTGGCGCTCTTGTTTACTTTCATTTTCGCTCTGCCAGCGACACATGGTCTTCATATTCGTCGCCTCTTTACTGGTACGCATATCCGATAGTAATAAGCCTGCACTTTATGTCATGGTGGCCTGTAATTAGATACACGAACATGCCGGATTTTATAGATCCATCCCGTTATCTGGCATGGTATCAATCCTATCCGTTCCTGATATTTTGTTTATTAGCGTTATTGTTAGGCTTAGAGTTGTTGATGAGGAAAATTATTAACGACTGGTCGGATTAATTTGCAATCACAACCGCACCTTTCTGATAATAAGGTGCGGTTTTCAGGTTTTTATTGATAGCGAATTGTAAAAATTGTAAAATCTCCGCCGCCAAATTTGATTACTTCTTTTTTGGCGCAGACCTTCTTCTCGGTGAGCCATCAGGCTGAAATTCGGGCGGGGGGTTAATAGGAGTACGGTCTTTTTCTGCAAGACTAAGCCAGTGCTCCTTTTCGTCCAGGGACTGGCTTTTTTCTGCGTTTATCGTCATTACGATTTCTGTAGCGTCGATCCCCAGGGCTTTAGCGATAACTAAGCACTTTTCTCGGCTTAAAAAAACTTTCCCATACTTCAGCGTGGTGATGTACTGCCTGCTCACGTCCAGGTAGTCGGCAATCTTCGCGTTCGTATTCAAATTCGTGTGGCGCTTCAGCGCTTCAATGTAATCGTAAAGTTTCTTCATCGTTAGTGTTGAACCGTTAAACGTTCGATGCTATAAATTCATTATGTAATAGTGAATGGTTTACTTTAGACATGCAAGACACAAACTCTGAACTCAACCCAAACCTGAAAAACTCGCGCGTTTTCAACTCCCGCCGGGAGAAGTGGGGACTGCCGCAGGAGATGGTGCTCGTGCTGCTCCTGGTGAACCTTTTCGCGCTTTTCCTTGCCATCAAATACTGGAGCATTATTTCAGGATTAGGCATGGCACTGTTCGCGGTCGTTACGGTTATGCCTATGTACCTCATTCACCGTGAAGATCGTGATGCTCACATTGTCTGGCGCAAAGTCATTTTTGGATCAGGCAATCTGAACAACAGCAAAACCAAAGTTCGCAAAGTCCGTTTTATTTCGTTAAATCCAACAAAGGGTAATGTACATGATTCACAACGCGTTAAGTAAAATTTCTGCGAAATTCCAGCGCGCAAAGGCCGCACTGTTTACGGTTTCTGCGATGCTGGCTACACAACAAGCAATGGCGGCGAACAATGAAGTAACGCTGCCATCCTCTGATCTGGACTGGCTCAACAAGGCCATTCAATTCTTTCAGTCAATTGTAGATGCTGTCAGCGGTGCCGGTGTGCTGCTTATCGTCTTCCTCTCTGCCTGTGTCGCGGTTGCCCTATGGATTCTGGTTCCCAAAAATTCCGGTCAGGCAATGGGCTTAATGGCTCGTGTCGCGGCGGGCGGTATAGTCCTGTTCAACATTGCGCTGGTTATCGCCTCGCTTCAAAAGTAACGGAGAACGATCCTTATGCCTTCAGGACAGTATAACGAACAGCTTGCATTAGCTGGTCACGAAAACGATGTTGCCTTTACCTATACTGGCTCTGTGATTGGTGGTCTGTCCCTTCAGGGCTTAGACCCTTCATCGGTGACTGAATCGATGCGCAAGACGATCAGTTTGCTCATCCGTAACGTTATCCAGTTGTTACCGGCTAACGTTACGCTGTCTCAATATTACGTCCACTTTGAAGGCGCTAAGGTAAAGCTGGCAGCGCGTGAAAATCCGCGTAGCCAGCTTTTATCAAAACGTAGGCAAGCATTCCTCAATAAAGTGAGGAACCTTAACGATTCCCGTCTTTTCTGGTTGATCGAAGTCAGCCCGGATGAAGACCTGAACAGTATTTTCTCGACTACTTTTTTCAAAAACCTCTTCAATGGTGTCTTTGATGAAGACGCCCGTAAGCGTGTCGGCCTGGTCTTTAAAGAACGTGACGCCTTTAAAGTAGAAGTAGAGGAGTTTGAGAAACAGTGCCGTAAGCTCAAAGACACCCTGAACGATTTACAGTTGCGTCTTTCTTTCTTTTCCCCTGGAAATGAAGAATTAGGCGCTGAGGGCATCTGGAAGCTGCAAAAATTCCTGGCTAACTTCAATCCTCGCTATATGACAAATAAGCCGACACCGTTACCTGTAGAGGATTGGGATCACTTTGCGCTGGACGGCGAAAACGTCACGAACGTAATGTTCAATGGCGTACCCATGCTTAAAATTGACGGCGCACAGCCGGTCTATCTGCGTATCGCAAGCGTGACACAGTTCGGCAAAGAGCATGTGCCTGAAGCTGTCTGGTCGGTCAAGGAAAGCGGTAAAGCGCCGGTCATGGCTAAAGGTAACTATGTTTACTTTACCCGGTACGCTCCGGCCTCATCCTTTAAGCGCAGCCTGATTATTGCAGCAAAAGAAAACGAGCTGGTTCGTAACCAGATTAAGCTTACCGACTTAATGTCGAACAAAATTGGCGCTGAACGTCTGGAAGGTAAAATCAAGGCTAATCCCCATCTTCAGGCCATGCAGGATGAGCTTTCAGAGGCGACTTACTCGGCTGACAGGCTCGGTTACTTCGTGTCATGCGTTGCTGTCTTTGATACTGACCCGCAGGCGCTTATTAATTCCTCAAAGGCGCTGGACGGTATTCTCAGTAACAATATGACTCTAGTTTGGGAAGGTGCAGGTCTTGAAACTGCTTACTTTGCCATGCAGCCAGGCTACCCCAAAGCTACTTTCAGAACGCTGACCTTTAACACGTCTCAGGCTGGCGCTGCTTCCCTGTTTTTCCGTTCAAATCAGGGTATCAAACGCTGGAAGAAAGGTATGGAAGATGAAGAAGCTGTCTATATTCTCGAATCTGACGACGGCGTTCCCTTCTATTTCACGCCGGTAATCGGCGAGAAAAGTCTGGTTGTAGGTGTGGGGCCGACCCGTACCGGTAAATCTTTCTTCAAAAATACAATAGCCTCCCATTTCACCAAAATTGGCGGTATCTACAGCTCGCTTGATGTTGACCAGGGAACTATCCCTTTAGCCAACTTTTTTAAGGAAGACGGCGCAGCGTTTACCCTTTCAGACCAGCTCAAAGCCGGTATGAATACGTTTTCGACGGCTGAAACTGAAGAAGACAGCGAGTTTATTATCCATGTCATTGAACAGATTAAGCTCATGCTGCAATTCAATGACCGTGAAGAAGACCGCACGTTATCAACTGAAGAAACTAAAGACCTTTCTCTTGCCGTACAGGGATTACTGCATCAGGAATACTCAGGCATTGAAGGGCGCTTGTCTGTTAACCGCCTTGAAACGCTCATGTCTAAGTGCCCGTCCTCTATACAGAATAAAATGGCATCGTTCTATGGCGATGGCTATTACGCGCGACTTTTTGACAATGAGCATGATGCTATCGGGAAGCTTGATCGCCCGGTATCAGTTTATAACCTCGCCTCTGTGAAGGACAAAAAGCAGCTCGCCCAGCTCCTGCAACATGAAATCTTTTTCCGTACTGTGCGTTTGTTTGAATCAGCTAAATATCGTGAAACGCCAAAATTCATGGATATTGACGAAGCGCAATATACGCTCTCGGTTCCGGGGGCGGCTGACTGGGCGATTGCTAAAGCGCGTACCTGGTTTAAACACGGCGGCGGTATGGGGTTCTGGACACAGAACCCGCAGCACTACAGCAGCCTTGACGAGTGGCAGACCCTGCGCTCATCAGCCTCAGTATTTGTGTTTATGCCCGATCAGGAAGCGATTACTGAGACTTATGTAGAAGCTTTCGATCTCGACCCTGAAGAAGTCGAGATCATTCGCACAATGAAGCCCAAGCAACAGGCGTACATCATCATTCCAGACCTGCAAATCGCTAAGGTTGTGAATCTGATTGTTGAAGCAGAACAGTACGTTATCTGTACCTCTACAGCCCATGAAGCCGCGCTTGCGGAGCGTACCTATCAGAAACATGACGACATCGACGCCGCCATTGACGAAATTTTGACAACGCTAAAACTGCCAAAAACGCCGGTAGAAGATACCGATGAAGAAGAGGTGATTTACCAATGAAACGTTGCCTTCTAGCAATTCTCATCTCAGCCGTATTAAGCGGACAAGCATTAGCTGTGATCGGCGTTCCGGTCGCAGACGGCGCACAGATTGCTGGTCAGATACGCGAGCTGTCACAGGGACTGCGCAACTATGACCAGTACCTGCAACAAACCGGCCTCAGTAACAGCCAGCTTCTGCAAGCCTACAAAGACTATGACCAGATGCTAACGGATTATAAGCAGGTGCTACGTGAAGCACAGCGCCTGAAAACGACACTTCAGGGGCAGAATCTGGAGACGTTCCTGAACCGTCTGAAGCAGATTGATATGTACGATCCCCGCTATTCAAGGGGAGATGATGCGCATGTCGGCGATAAGCCGTGGGATGATGCGGTCGAACGTAATAAGTTGCTTAACGGCTGGGGCATGTCTGACGAGGAATGGTCTCAGATGAACGCTGAGATTCCTTATAACGCTAACGACAAGGAACGCGCTAAAGAAATCTTCCAGTACCGGAAACGCAAAGCTGAGGGCGCTATCCGTCAGGATCTTGCAAGCCGTAAAACTGACCAGGCAATTATTGACCAGAGCAAACGCGCCGAGGAGCTGGGGTCGGCACTGGATGATTTAGGTGATAACGATATGCTTGCAACGCAGCAGCTTATGGCTCGCCAGAATCAGATGATTATCGATCAGAACCTCGAAATGCAGGCTCAGAAAAACACTGAGTTCAAAATGTCGAATCAGATCGCAATTGACTATTTCAACAACATGGCAAAAGCCCGCGAGCGCCGCGAAAAAGCCATGTCTAAAGCTTACAAAGAGGGCAACTAATGAAGCCGCATATCCTGATTGTTTCACTGTCTCTTATTTTACTTTCAGCTAACGCAGTTGCTGCCGGTAATTATATTGACCCGGTGCAAAAGGAGATTGACCAGAAACATAAGGCGCTTGTTGCCAAATATAAGAAATCATGCTCGGCAAATAACAAGGTGAGCTGTCTTCTGGAAGCCAAATCAAAAGCGAGTGAGGAAGTTCCCAATCGTGGCAGTGTGGCTTATTCAAAGAGTCAGTACGGATCTCTTAATAAGGCACAGGCAAAAAATAAGGTCAAAGAGCTTGTCGCTGTATATGACAAGCTGGATGGTCAGAGTTCTGCATCATGGGACGGTAAAATCACTCAGCGCCAGATTGAGTCTGAGATTAAATGGATTATGTCTTACAGGCTTGATCAATCCATGCCGGATATTTATACGGCAAAAATGTATGTTGGCGCACCGCTTAATTAATTAAGCGGCGCTTTTAAAAATATTACGGTTCGCCGTAAGGAGATTCCCTTTGTCTAAACAAACTTGCTTGATTATTTTTGCGGCGCTGTTTGTTGCGTTTCCGGCCTTTGCCGGTACTAACGTACTTGTCGCAAAAATAGACCAGAATATAGGCGAATACGTAAGCGCTATTTTGTCTGCGAACGGTAGCAATATTTTCCGTCTTGTTATGGCTATTGCTACATTCCTGCTTTTTACGTGCCTTGTGATTGAAATTGTAAAATTCATTTCCGGTGACGTGGATTGGGTGAGTATAGCAACCCTTATCATTATCTGGTTTGGTACTATGGCGTTCATTGCCAGCTATTTCTCTGTGACCGAGACTATTAAGCATGTATTCATTGAAATTCAGGAAGAGTTCCAGTACCTGACTATTGGCGCAAGAGACAAGATGTTTCTTTCTGACTTCATTGATCGCACCTTGCTTCAGGCTATCCAGGCTCCAGACGTCGGTTTCACAGACTCTATCTGGATGTGGGTTATGGCAACATTATGGGGCATAGTGTCAATCATCCTACAGTTCTGCTTCTATCTGTCAGACGTTTACGCAACGCTGGGCATCTCGCTTGCTCAGATGATTGGTGTGCTTTTTATCCCGTTTGTCATTGCGCCGTGGACGCGGAAAATATTTGATGGCTGGGTTCAGTTCTTTATCGGCTGGGGTATCTGCGGGATTATTTTGCGCCTGACCTGCCTGTTAGCAATGCTGGTTATGAAGGCGTCAATTAACGCGGCTGGTTCCTTTGAAAATCCGGGTGCTAACTACATGGATGAAAATTACAATGTAATGTCTCCTATCGTTATCACAATTGACAATATTGAGCTGTTAGTTGCTCTGATTGTCTTCGGAATTATGTCATGCGTACTGGTTCTGAGTTCTTTTGCATTTGCTAAACAACTTGCTTCAGGTGTCGGAAGTGCTAGCGGTGCTGCAACTAATGGCGCTAAAGCTCTCGCAGTTAAAGCAATTAAACTGGTTATTTAGGTAGGAAAATATGCCTGTAGATAAAAGCACGATTGAAAAACAAAACCGCACTGCTGATAAGACAAAGTTTGCAGTTTTGAAAACAGAGAGAACCTATTTGTTTGTCGGCCTTGCCTTTATGGTTCTGGTAAATAGCTGGTCTGTTTATCGCTCTGGTGTGGCTGTAGATAATGCCAAAAATACGCGTGAGGTTGTATGGGTTAAATTATTGCCCGATGGAAGCAGTGAGGTTAGCAGCTTTAAACCTGAGGACGAGCAGCCAGTATTTATCAGGACAATAAACTCCGGGCTTGATCACTATATTAAGTCCCGCTATCAGATTCACGCTGAAACTATCAAGCGTGATTATGCGGAAGCCGGTGTTTTCCTGGGCGATAAACTCTTTGCCGATTTCACAAGCAAAGACGGTTTTTATGCAATTCAGGTTGCGTCTGATATTGCAGATAAACCGGACAGTAAGCCAAGAAAGGATATAAGCAATGTTCGGTTTGACCACTATGACCAAATCGAAGGGGATTTCTCAGGAACGAAGAAGCCGGTGATACGTACAACCATCACCTGGAACGAAGAAGAATATAAAGCAGACGGCACGAAAAAACCGCCGGTTCAGAAGATGCAGCGCATTACCTGGACGTTGCTCGACAGAAAAGAGATCAGCAAGAAAAGCGATGGCTGGCTGCGCCTTAACCCGCTGGGCATTGAAATTTTAACCAAAGATGAAATTGATAGGTAAGACGATGAAACTCAAAAACACTCTCTCTGTAACGGCTTTAGTCCTGAGCGCCTTTGCCTACTCAAATGCCCAGGCCGAACAGTGCCGTATGGTCAACTGGAAGGAAAATATGGTACTGCGCGTGAACTCTGCGCTGTACCTCGGTACACGCGTCCAGCTCCCGGAGGGGACGCAGATCGTTACTCAGCAACCCAAGAACAGTAACCTTCTGTGGGACGTTGACGGCGCAGCGAACCAGATTCTTATTCGGCCTACTTCTGGTGAGCCTGGCGGCGAGAAAACGATGGCGACCGTGTTCCTGACCAATGGACAGGCACTGGACATCGAAGGAACACGCGTATCATCGGAGGCTAATCAGCCGTGTGTTGTGATCCGTGGCGGTTCCATTCTGAGCCGTACAGACCGCAGCGCGATTAACTCCTATTCAATGGGCGCTGGTAATGCCGCCGCAGCGGAACAGGCGAGCGCCCTGCGTCAGCAGCTTAATGAAGCGCGCCTTGATGCTGACCAGAACAAACGGACAGCCGTAGTGGAAGCACTGCGCAAGTACCGCTATCACATCTTCACCCGTTACAACTGGTCTACCGGCAAAGGCTTTGCCGGTAAAAATATCGTGGCAGACGTGTACGACGACGGACGCTTTACCTATATCCGTCTTACTAACCCAAATCGCGGGTTAATGGCTGTACAGGCCGAAGTGGGCGGTAAGAAGGCGATAGTGCCAACCAGTTATGACGATGCCTATGCGATTTACACCATGTCCGGCATTTACCCGAAATTTACTATGACGCTCGATGGCGTGGAGCTGGAAATCACCCGCGCTGACAACGCGACTAACGGGGAATCCTAAGATGGAAGAACGCCAAAACCGGGTAGATGAAAAGCCCGCTACCTACAAAAAGAAGGGGCAACTGTACCTGTTGATTTTGATCGGGGTAGTCACGCTACTTTTGGTCATCAACATGATTTACAACCTCGGCAAAAGAGACGACAAGACTGAAGCAAAGCAGGATAACCCAGCAGCGACGCAGGGCGGCGCTGCAAACAACGATCCTGATCGCTTCAAAAGCCTGCTCGATGCGCGTCAAAAGGAGCTGGATAAAAAAGCCAACTCCACCGCAGCGAAAAGCCCTTATGACGGCGTAAAACTGCCGTCGAAAGCGGCACAGTCTGAAGGGATGGACGGCGGCACTGACGGCGAACCAGGCCAGGGCGCAGGCGGTGGAAAAGACCTTGTGTCTGAAGCCAAGCGCCGGTTTGAGGCTGAAGAAGTTCTACGTGCGCTCAAAGCCCGTCAGACGCGCTATAGCGATACCGGCAGCGCCGTAGGCTCATCATCTTCAGCAAGTCCGTACAGTGCGCCTGGCGCGTTGTCAGGCTCCTCACGGTCGTTACGCGGTAACAAGGACGATAACGCCAGCCGTATTGCGCAGATTGACCAGGTACAAAGCCAGCTTCAGAGCCGAATCAAAATGATGGAGGCGCAGGCCGCAAACGGGGATGAAGAAGCACGTCAAAACCTCGATGCTGCCCGGAGAGAAGTTGATGCACAACGAGCTGAAGCGGGAGTTGGTGGTAACAGCAGCGCGGCTAACGGTGGCTCAGGTATGCGCGGTGATTTTGGCGGTAATCAGGGCGGCTCAAATGTGCCGGAGGACATCGTAGGTTATTCAGCGGACAACGAATATAAGGCCAGCACTGAAGGAAAGGTGAAGCTTCCGGTTGGCGCTGAAATCAACGCTATCACGACCTATACGGCTATTTCCGACTATACCGGCGGCACGATGAAAGCGATGGTCACGAACGACATTTACGATGCGACTAAATCCTATGTGCTGGCACCGAAGGGAAGCGAGCTGATTATCAAGGTCGTTAAGGCTTCTAACGTCAACGAAATGCTGCAAAACCGCCTGGCGTTTACCGTGCGCTGGCTGGTTCTGCCTGATGGTAAGCGCATCGATTTTCGTAAAGCCAGCGTCCTTGATCGCATGGGGACGCCAGCGGTTGAAGCGGATGAAGTGGATTATCACGTCACCGCACAGATTCTCGGTGTGACGGCCTACGCCCTGATCGGGACGAAGACCAGCTATGAAGGAACGGGCGACGGCAACGAATCTTTCGCCGGTAATTTCGGTGAAGGTGCGCGTCAGCAGTCGAACTCCATCGCTCAGAAATATCTTCAGGTAGTGCCGACAGCCACCATTCATGCCGGTGCGCCGATTCGCATCATTACTGAAGATGAAATGTTTATTAAACCGTGGAAGATGCTCTATGAAAGCTATGTTAACTAAATCCCTGACCGTAGCCTGTGCGCTGGCATTTTCCTTTACTGCCAGCGCAGGCAGCAACCCTTTCAGCAGCAGCCGCGTTACAGAGGCGAAGCCGGTTTATCGCGTAACGCAGGAAAACACCGTCAACCGCGGCGCTCAGTACGGCTATGACGTCAACGTAAACGGACCATTCACCCTTGGCGGCAATATAGCGGCTAACGCTAAAGACCCGCGCTGGAATTATGTCGATCCGCTTACCGTCTATATGCGCACCGTATGGCCTGAAGACGTGCAGACCGTTCGTCAGGCTGTTGATTACCTGCTTGAGCCTACCGGTTATCGCCTGGTGACCCGCTACCCTGCGCCGCGTGAGGCGGCGCTACTGGTCGATAAGCCGATACCGCCGATCGCTAAAGTACACCGCACTATGCCGGTACTCGACGCCCTTCAGATGCTTGTCGGGCTTGATCACAGCGTCGTCGTCGATCACGCGCATCACCTGGTGTCTTTCCAAAAATAGGTAACTGTCATGAAAAAATTAACTCTCATTGTACTTTCTCTGCTTCTGCTGGCTGGGTGTACGACTCAGAAATTTCAGGGCGGTAGCGGTCAGCTTTTCCAGCTCTCGCAGCGCAACGTGGTTTATCGTGATCTCACCGTTCCGGTAAGCCTGGGTAATGAACCCGTTCGCCAGAACGTCACCGCCCCGGATATCGCGCCATGAAAAAAGCAACGCTGCTGATAACGTTGCTTCTGTCTGCTGGCAGCCCTGTATGGGCTGCCGGTAATAGCGAGGCAGAAGCTATCTATTCATCGCTGTACGGCGGCGAAAAAGCTGATTCGCCGCGCCCTGCTGTAGCCGCTGCCGCGTTCTCTGAGCAAGGCGATCAGGAACAGGCTTCTGCTGAATGGACTACGGCTATGCAGCGTGCATGGGGTAAAACCCGCGATTTAAGCGATTTGGCAGTCGTCCAGAAAGCGGTAGTGCGGGAAATCAAAGAGGTTGTTAAGCATCCGGTCGTTAACGGGGTTAAGCGCGATATTCCGGCTGACATTGACGCCATTATCAAAAAGTACGCGGCTCAGTACGGCGTCAGCGAGATTCTGATCCGCGCCCTGATTCAGGTGGAGTCCGGCTTCAATCCGAAAGCAATCAGCTCGGCGGGGGCAAAAGGACTCATGCAGCTCATGCCAATACATACCGACAAGCAAGGTGTAGACCCTTATGACCCGGATCAGAACGTCAAAACCGGCATGGGCTACCTCTCGCACCTTTTAGTCAAATACAACGATCTGGAGCTGGCGCTTGCCGCGTACAACGCCGGGGAAACTAACGTAGACAAATATGGCGGCATTCCACCGTTCAAAGAAACGCAGCTTTATGTCAAAAAAATCATGGCTCTTTTGGGAGGCTAAATGAAACACGCTTTTTTATGTGCGGCTCTGGCTGCTGCCCTTTTTTCACCGTTAAGCCACGCTGCGGATGAGTACGACGATTACGCAGATGAGCAGGAGCAGGCTTTAGAAGACATGCAGATTAAACCTAAAGACCCCTGCACCGTCTTTATCTGTATGAGTGAAAAGCTGTACGGGGAGCACAGCAAAGAATGTGAGCCGGTGATCAGCTATTTCTTTTCGCTGAAAAAAATCGGGCGGCATGGGTTTGACCCGTGGAAAACCTTGAAAAAACGTCAGGGCGTATTGAATAGCTGTCCGACCGCTGACCCGGCGCATGTATCAAAAATTCTCGGTAAATTCGGACGATTAAGAGGCTAACTATGATTCGATCATCACAGAACCCGGAAGGCTTTATCCGCAATCCCTGGTCAAAAGAGAACGACGCTATGCACATCGATACCTTTTTTAAGCGTATCGACAAGGACGCAAGTAAGCGCTGCGGCTGTCATTACGAAATCTATGAGCAGTTTCGTATCGATAACCTGTTAGATGCCCTCTACAAGCTGGAAACGCTGAATAAAAGCCATGCTGAGTACGTCAGGAAACTGGCGGCGAGTCATGGTTATGATCTCAGTGAGGAAGGACAGCAGCAGACCGAACAGGCATATAACGAAACCATGTCCGAAATTCGCCGCGAACAGGAGTAGAGCCATGACAGAGCAAGAGGGTTTAGAGCGCTACCGCATGACGATAGATGAGTACCTGGCAATGATGGAAGAAGACCCGCTGCCGGAAGCAAGTATGAGCGTATTACGTGAAATTCTGGCAGAGATAAAAAGCGTTACCCCGTCCTTTATCGCGCAGACTGGGACACTGGCGAAACTTGCAGAGGAACACTCAGGCACGTTCCGGGCGCTGCCGGAAGACCGTAAGCGCTCCTATGAGAGTATTTTCAGAGGTCCGATTTTCTTTGTGTATGACTGACCGAACAGCAGGACGCGCACGTAATCTTGCCGTCCTGCTATCAATCTGATGTTCTGCAGGACGATGTGAGGGTTTTTTTTGCTATCAGATTTTGCGCTGCCGGCAACATGGCCAGACGAAAAGTGATAGCAAAAAAGACGCAGCCGGCGAGCTGGCCAACGTGAAAATGATTGCGTTCCGCGTGCCCGGACGCAGCTCGAGATCATAATTTTGCTATCAAAGGTTTTATATGGCGATAACGATAAGGATGAAGGAAGCACACGAGGCCGAACTGGACGCTGTAGGACTGCGTATCGGCGAGAAAACCCGATCACAGACCATGCTCAAATGCCTCATGCAGCACAGGGCGCTATGCGATGAGGTAGCAGCGCTGAAGGCAGAACTCAGGAAGGCACAGGCAGAGCGTGACAGCTATAAGAGCCGCATAGAGCGTTTCAGGGACGCGCAGAGAGCCTTGTTTGAGTAGGTCAAGGGAACTAACGCCCTTCGGTTGTTCAATCCCGCTACGCATCACAGAGAATCTGTGACGCCTACCGGGATTCCCGGTAAAACCAGATCGGGATCCTTTTTGGATCTTTCTATCCTAGATAAAAGTAAAGTGATTAGTTATGATTAGCAGCAGAAAGAAGAACCCCCCGGTTATCCTGACTTTGGCGAGTAGGAGATAACCAGGGGGCGGGGGAAGCACCAGTTAGCTAGGAACTGATGCAGCGTAACCAACCTCTTGTGAAGGTTCACTGCCTCAATTTTAGACGTTCACGCCCGTGAAAGTCAACTAACCCTATCTGACTATTTTTTGTGCTTCCCCGTTAGCGGCTGCCGCCTCTGGCGTTATTCGTGTTTGTCCAGTTTGGGATCATGTGTTTGTTACTGGACAGGCGCGGCGGTCGGGCTGAACGGGGAGTTCGTGCATACAGCCCAGCTTGGAGCGAACTATCTAAACAGAGCCGAGAATCAGCAGCGTAAGCTATGAGAAAGCGCCACGCTTCCCGTAAGGGAGAACGGCGGTAAGATTCCGGTAAACTGCACGATAGGAACACAGGAGCGCACGAGGGAGCGATTCACCGGAAACGGTGATGATCTTTAAGCTGTGTCAGGTTTCGCCACTTCTGACAGATTCACGGTTGAGCTTTGCTCCCACAGATACGCCTGAAAAGTGTCTGTTTATGTGAACTCTGTCAGGAGGGCGGAGCCTATGAAAAAAGGGGGTGCGTGGCCTGATTCCTCGCGCTGGCAGACGGTTTTTTTTTTAGCAGCCCAGATTATGATGTAACTACAGGATGATCGCAGAAGGTCAGATTGAGGGGAGTCAGAAAGGAATCAGAATGAATAAGAGAAATTATTACTCTCTTGTCCCTGTGGGTAAGTGGTCAAAGGCTCGTGGGTGTGGTCAATCCTTGTGGTCAGGCTTTGGTCAGCTTGCTGTCCTAGCCTGTCCATCAAGGTTGTCCATACCCTTTAAGAGCCGGTCGCTTGCGATTGTCCACTTATCCATAGGGTTCAGGCACGATGCTGACATTCAGCCAGGGCTCTTAGTAATTACCGGCATCTTGCCAAGGTGTTGCATAGGAACCGTCAGGCCGCTTCAGGCGAATGACTGCTTTAATATGGTCTCCTTGCCCTACCGACCAGCGTTCTACCGACCAGATCTCTTTTTTCAGTGGTTCTCCGACATTGCTGAGTGTAACCGCAATCGTTT
>ERZ1673696.915-NODE-915-length-27949-cov-6.746505_pt1 | contig 27949 bp, 24 predicted proteins | sample MGYA00580226_ERZ1673696 | MGnify/ENA primary metagenome ERZ1673696 (study PRJEB41218, sample SAMN15661743) | gut metagenome | host: Homo sapiens | place: Canada: London | collected 2015-08-20/2019-03-30 | study: EMG produced TPA metagenomics assembly of... | reverse complement strand
TTGATCTTGGATTAAAGGATTTCGCCACTGTTTCTAATGGTAAAACTTATAAGAACATTAACAAATCTGCAAGATTAAAGAAACTTGAAAAACAGCTTATTCGAGAACAGAGAAGTCTTTCTCGAAAGTATGAAAATTTAAAGAAAGGAGAGTCCACTCAAAAAACAAATATACAAAAACAAAAGTTCAAGGTACAGAAACTTCATCATAGGATAGATCATATCCGTACTGATTACATCAATAAAACAATCGCAGAGATAGTAAAAACCAAACCATCCTACATTACGATGGAAGATTTGAATGTAAAAGGTATGATGAAAAACAGACATTTTTCAAAAGCTGTTGCTTCACAGAAGTTTTATGGATTTAGAACAAAGCTTCAAGCTAAATGCAATGAAAATGGAATCGAACTTCGGGTAGTAGACAGATGGTATCCGTCATCTAAAACCTGTCACTGCTGTGGCGCTGTCAAAAAAGATTTAAAGCTTTCAGATAGAATGTTTAAATGCAGTTGCGGTTATGTCGAAGACAGAGATTTCAATGCTGCACTTAATTTGAGAGATGCTATGACTTACGAAGTTGCATAAATAAACGCGAACGTAGGTATGTACCGAAGGCTATTTCGGGAATTTACGACTGTGGAGTGTACAAGAACTTGTGAGTAGATATGATTTCGGTCAATCCAAAGCATACACGATAAAGCAGTAAGTAGAACTCGTGAGGGTCTACATTATCTCGGTGTGAGTATATTTAATCACATTTTGAGTGGCAGGATGGATAGTATGACCGTATTTTTGTGCGAGGACAGCGTGTGCGGGATCCTGACCGGGGTTTATGATGCGTGGGACAGTAGACTGGGACATGCAAATGTAAAACTTGCCCTGAAAAAAGGATATCAGCCCGAGTTTTTTACAGACTGCCGGGAGGTGGGACCGGATGCAGAGAAGGCAGATAAGGTACTTCGCACTCTGAATCGAAAAATGTACCTGGAAGATTTTGAAGTTCTCTATCAGGCTCTTCTCTCAGCGGATGATCAAAAAGCAGATGACATCTACAGAATGATTGTGCTGGCACTGCATACCGGGAAAAAGCTCATCCATGCACTGGAGCATCCGACCATCTTTCACATTTTCCGGATGGCGAGAAAAACCGGGAGGGAGGCAGGGCACTGTTGTGAATTTCTGAGATTCCGGGAGCTGAAAAAGGGGATTCTGTTTTCTGTGATCGCACCGCAGGCACAGGTTCTGGCGTTGATCGGGGAGCATTTTGCAGACCGTTTTCCAATGGAGCATTTTATGATCTATGACAAGACGCATCAGGCGATGCTGGTGCATGAAGCAGGAAAGGAATGGGTGATCTGGGAACACATCGAAGCTTTCGATGAAACAAAACTGAAATTGTCCGATAACGAGAAAGAAATGAGCCGGGGATGGCAGATTTTCTTTGATACGATTGCGATTCAGGAACGAAAAAATGAAAAACTGCAGCAGCAGCTTCTGCCATTAAAATACCGCCCATATCAGACAGAACACCTTGAAAAAGAAGAAAAATGTGCACTTTTTTCCAAATAGAAGCGTTGTATCCTGTCAAAATGTTGCTTTTTTTGTTGTTTTTTACATAAAAAACGTAAAAAATCACATTGACAAATAAAGAGCTTGGTGTCATAATACGTGCAACGTAAAACAAAGAGATCTTTCTTGCAGAGATTGCGGGAATGATTTCGAGACACAACATTTCGCAGAACAGGAGGATGCAGATTATGTTGGAAAAGAAAATCAAACTTACGGAATATGAAGAAGTCAAGGAATTTGTTCATGCCGCTGAAAAGTGTGATTTTGACATTGATGTATTTTATAACAGGATAATCATTGATGCCAAATCTATGCTGGGAGTGCTGAGTCTGGATTTGTCAAGAGAATTAACCGTAAAATATGGCGGTAAAAATAACGCTTTTGAAAATGTGTTATGTAAATACGCATGTGCATAAAGAAGAGCATATGATCTGAGATCATATTCCGATCATAAAAATGCTGCAGTACGAAGTGAGTCCAAAAGACAGAGCTTTGTCCTGCAGCAATTTTTTTGCAGAATCAGTATGGGAGGGAGTAAAGTGGAAAAGTTTCGGATATCGGTACGTTCGCTGGTGGAGTTTTTGCTGCACAGCGGCGACATTGACGGCGGAAAGGGCGGTATGGCAGATAAGGAAGCCATGCAGCTCGGAAGCCGGATACACAGGAAAATACAGGGCAGCATGGGAGCCGGATACCGACCGGAAGTTTCTCTGAAGGCCGAGATTGTAAAAGAAACGTTTACACTTTTCGTAGAAGGACGGGCAGACGGTATCCTGGAACAGGACGGGCGGATCACGGTGGATGAAATAAAAGGGGTGTACCGCAGTCTGGATGCTATGGAAAAGCCGGATCTACTGCATCTGGCACAGGCGAAGTGTTATGCGGCGATTTACGGAAGTGAGCAGAAACTGGATGTGATTTCGGTGCAGATGACATACTGCAATCTGGAAACAGAAGAGATTCGGCGTTTTGTGCAGGAGTTTTCAGTAAAAGAGCTGAAAAGCTGGTTTGATGAATTGACGGAGCAATACTGCAAGTGGTGTGAAATGCAGGTGAAATGGAAAACGTGTCGGCAGGAAAGCATCCATGCCTGTGTTTTTCCGTTTCCTTACCGGGAAGGGCAGAAACAGCTGGCGGCAGCTGTATACCGGACGATCGCACACAGGAAGAAACTCTTTATCCAGGCACCGACCGGTGTCGGCAAAACCATATCCACGGTCTTTCCAACGGTAAAAGCAGTCGGTGAAAATCTTGGTGAAAAGATTTTTTATCTGACGGCGAAGACGGTCACAAGGACCGTTGCAGAAGAAGCTTTTTCTGTTTTAAAAGGCAAAGGGCTTCGCTATAAAGTACTGACGCTGACAGCAAAAGAAAAGATCTGTCCACTGGAAGAGGTAAAATGCAATCCGATCGAATGTCCGTATGCGAAAGGGCATTATGACCGGGTGAACGAAGCAGTTTTTGAAATGCTGAATGAGACCGAGGTGTTTGACCGGGAAGCCATTTGGAAACAGAGCGAAAAATGGAAAGTCTGCCCCTATGAGATGACGCTGGATCTTTCGATGTGGGTGGATGCCGTGATCTGTGACTATAATTATGTATTTGATCCGAATGCAAGGCTGAAGCGTTTTTTTGGGGACAATATAAAAGGAGAGTATCTGTTTCTGATCGATGAGGCACACAATCTGGTGGAACGAGGACGGGAAATGTACAGTGCAAGTCTTTGCAAAGAGCGATTTCTTGAAATTCGCCGCCTGCTAAAAAGCAAAAGCAGAAAAATCAGCCGTACGCTGGAAAAATGCAACCGGGTTCTTTTGGAATGGAAGCGGGAATGCGAAGAATATCAGATACGAAAAAATATAAGTGAGCTGATCCTGCCGCTGATGAATCTCTGTGGTGAGCTGGAAGATTTTCTGGAAGAGGAAGCGGATGGAGAAGTGCATGAAAAATTGCTGGAATTTTATTTTGAAGTTTCTAAATTCCTGAATATTTATGATCTGGTGGATGATCATTATGTGATCTACACGTACTATGCACCGGACGGAAGTTTTTTAGTGCGTCTCTACTGTGTGGATACATCGGCAAACATCCAGAAATGTCTGGACAAAGCGAACGCAGCTGTCTTTTTCTCGGCAACGCTTCTTCCGGTGCAGTATTACATCAGTCTGCTGAGTGAGGCGAAGGACGATTATGCAATCTATGCCAGGTCTCCGTTTGATCCAAAAAACCGTGCTGTTCTGATCGGAACGGATGTCAGCAGCCGTTATACAAGAAGAGGTCAGGAAGAATATATGCGGATCGCAGCTTATATCAAACAGACGGTCATGCAGAAAAAGGGAAATTATCTGGCATTTTTTCCATCCTATCGTATGCTTCAGGATGTGATGGCGTGTACCGGGCCGCAGCTGGATACCAGTATTCGCTGTATCTGCCAGACATCCGGAATGACTGAGGAGGAAAGAGAGGCATTTCTGCATGAATTTGAGCAGAAGCGAAAAGAGGACGAGGGACTTCTGGGATTCTGTGTGATGGGCGGGATTTTTGGAGAAGGGATCGACCTGAAAGAGGACAGTCTGATCGGAGCGATCATCGTCGGAACCGGTATTCCGCAGATCTGCCGGGAACGTGAGATTCTCAAACAGTATTATGATGGAAGAAACGAGGACGGTTTTGCCTATGCCTATCGCTATCCGGGGATGAACAAAGTTCTGCAGTCCGCGGGAAGAGTGATCCGCACCGCACAGGATCGGGGCGTAGTGCTGCTGCTTGATGAACGCTTTGCGAAAAGTGAATACCGGAAGATGTTTCCGAGAGAATGGGAGGAGTGTGAGTATTGCAGCCGGAGTAATGTAGCAGACAAACTCGGGCGTTTCTGGGAGCTTTCAGAATACGAGCACTAAAATACGACTTGTCAGAAAATCTGTCAGGTGATACAATAGCAGACAGGTAACTAACCAACCAATACAGAGCATGGAGGAACTTATGAGCAGCGTAAGAAGAGTATATGTGGAAAAGAAGCCGGCTTTTGCTGTACAGGCAAAGGATCTTCGGCATGAACTCCGTAAATATCTGGGAGTATCCGGACTGACCGGAGTCAGAGTACTGATTCGTTATGATGTGGAAAATATATCGGATGATGTTTTTGAAAAAGCATGCAAGACCGTTTTTGCAGAACCGCCGGTAGATACCCTTTACAAAGAAAGTTTCGAGATGGCAGAGAATGCACGCGTCTTTTCTGTAGAATTTCTTCCTGGACAGTTTGACCAGAGAGCAGATTCCGCAGTACAGTGTGTGAAATTCCTGAATGAAGAGGAAGAACCGGTGATCCGTTCTGCCACCACGTATGTGATCGAAGGCGAAGTGAGCGATGAAGAGTTCGAAGCTATCAAACATCACTGCATCAATCCGGTTGATTCCCGGGAAATTGGCATGGAAAAACCGGAAACGCTGGTTGCAAAATTTGAAGAGCCTGCAGATGTGGCGATCCTGGACGGATTTCAGGATATGCCGGAGGCAGAATTGAAGAAACGGTACGATTCTTTGAATCTTGCAATGACCTTCAAAGACTTTTTACATATCCAGAATTACTTCAAATCCGAAGAACACCGTGATCCGTCCATGACCGAGATCCGTGTTCTGGATACCTACTGGTCTGATCACTGCCGTCATACAACATTCTCAACGGAACTGAAGAATGTTACATTTACCGATGGATATTACCGTGAGCCGATCGAAGGCACCTATCAGAAATATCTGGCTGACCGTGCAGAGATCTTCAAAGGAAGAGAAGATAAATTCGTATGTCTGATGGATCTGGCACTGATGGCAATGCGTAAACTCAAAAAAGAAGGAAAACTCGATGACCAGGAAGAATCCGATGAGATCAATGCCTGCAGTATCGTAGTTCCGGTTGAGATTGACGGAAAGACAGAAGAATGGCTGGTTAACTTTAAGAACGAAACACACAATCATCCGACCGAGATCGAACCTTTCGGTGGTGCGGCAACCTGTCTTGGCGGTGCAATCCGAGATCCGCTTTCCGGACGTACCTATGTATATCAGGCAATGCGTGTGACCGGTGCGGCGGATCCGACCGTTTCTGTTAAAGAAACACTCAAAGGTAAGCTCCCACAGAAAAAACTGGTACGTGAGGCAGCACACGGCTATAGTTCCTACGGTAACCAGATCGGTCTTGCAACCGGATATGTCAAAGAAATCTATCATCCGGATTACGTTGCAAAGAGAATGGAGATCGGAGCTGTTATGGGTGCCGCTCCGCGTAAAGATGTAAAGAGAATGACATCTGATCCGGGCGATATCATCATTCTGCTTGGCGGACGTACCGGCCGTGACGGTATCGGCGGTGCAACCGGTTCTTCCAAAGTCCACACCGAAGCTTCCATCGAAGTGTGCGGAGCAGAAGTACAGAAAGGAAATGCACCGACCGAACGTAAGATCCAGAGAATGTTCCGCCGTCCGGAAGTCAGCAGACTGATCAAAAAGTGTAACGACTTTGGTGCAGGCGGTGTATCCGTAGCGATCGGAGAATTAGCAGACGGATTGAACATCTACCTTGACAAAGTGCCGAAAAAATACGCAGGTCTTGACGGAACCGAGATCGCCATCTCCGAATCTCAGGAACGTATGGCTGTTGTCGTAGATCCGAAAGATGTTGAGGAATTCCTGAAATACGCAAACGAAGAAAACCTGGAAGCAGTAGAAGTGGCAGTTGTCACAGAATCCCCGCGTCTTGTCCTGATCTGGAGAGACAAAGAAATCGTAAATATTTCCAGAGCATTCCTGGATACAAACGGTGCACATCAGGAGACCGATGTAAAAGCAGAGATTCCTTCACAGGAAAATAAATATTTCACAAAACCGGAAGTAACAGATGTAAAAGAAAAATGGCTCTCCATGCTGGCTGATCTGAACTGCTGTTCACAGAAAGGTCTTGTGGAAATGTTTGACAGTTCCATCGGAGCAGGCTCTGTGCTGATGCCGTACGGCGGTAAATATCAGCTGACAGAGACACAGGCAATGGTTGCGAAACTTCCGGTACTGGAAGGTAAGACAGACACTGTAACGATGATGAGCTACGGTTTTGATCCGTATCTGTCAAGCTGGAGCCCGTATCATGGAGCAATCTACGCTGTGATCGAGTCCGTTTCACGTATCGTTGCAGGCGGCGGAGATTTCAGCAAGATCCGTTTCACTTTCCAGGAGTACTTCCGTCGTATGACCGAAGATCCGGCAAGATGGAGCCAGCCGTTCCTGGCACTGCTTGGTGCATACGATGCACAGCTCGGATTTGGACTGCCGTCCATCGGAGGAAAAGACAGTATGTCCGGAACCTTCAATGAGATAGATGTTCCGCCGACACTGGTATCTTTTGCTGTAGATGTGGCAAGTGACAAGACCATGATTACACCGGAACTGAAAAAAGCGGGAAACAAACTGGTTCTGCTGAAAATCGAGCGTGATGCTTATGATCTGCCGGATTATGAGAAGATCATGGATCAGTATCATAAATTCTTTGAAGATGTTAAAGCAGGCAGGATCGTATCTGCCTATGCACTGGACGGAAATGGTCTGGCAGCAGCTATCAGCAAGATGGCATTTGGTAACCACAAAGGTGTCAAGATTGATGCACAGGTAGCAAAAGAAGACCTCTTTGCAGCAGATTTCGGAAGCATCGTAGCAGAAGTACCGGCAGATAAAGTGGCAGAGCTTACGATCGCAGGCGTTGTGGTTGGTGAAGTAGAAGACGATGCAGTGCTTTCCTATGGGGATGTAAAAGTTACAATGGAAGAGGCTCTGACTGCATGGAAAGGTACGCTGGAGAAGGTATTTAAAACCGTATCCGGAGCAGAGAAAAACGACGGACCGGCACCGGAGAGCATAGAAGCACAGCAGGCAGCAGATGGCGGCACGATCGACGAGAACGGCTGCTATCATGCAGGAAGCGTTTATGTATGCAAACATAAAGTGGCAAAACCTCGCGTATTTATTCCAGTATTCCCAGGTACAAACTGCGAATACGACAGCACAAAGGCATTTGAACGTGCAGGTGCAGAAGTGGATGTCAAAGTATTCAAAAACCTGACAGCAGAAGATATCCGTGATTCTGTCAATATTTTTGCAAAAGCGATCGATCAGGCACAGATCATCATGTTCCCGGGCGGATTCTCAGCAGGTGATGAACCGGATGGTTCCGCAAAATTCTTCGCAACAGCATTCCAGAATGCAAAGATGAAAGAAGCCGTTACCAGACTTCTGGAAGAGCGGGACGGACTGGCCCTTGGTATCTGTAACGGATTCCAAGCACTGATCAAACTGGGCCTAGTTCCTTACGGAAAGATCACCGGTCAGACACCGGATTCTCCGACACTGACCTACAACACCATCGGCCGCCATATTTCCAAGATGGTCTATACAAAAGTTGTGACAAACAAATCCCCATGGCTGGCACAGGCAGAGCTCGGAGCAACTTACTGCAGTCCGGCATCGCATGGCGAGGGACGTTTCGTGGCAAGCGAAGAATGGATCAAAAAACTCTATGAAAACGGCCAGATCGCAACACGTTACGTGGATGCAGACGGCAATGTTCAGCTTAACGACGAAGAATGGAATGTCAATGGTTCCTACTATGCAATCGAAGGTATCACAAGCCCGGACGGACGTGTGCTTGGTAAGATGGCTCATGCAGAGAGAAGAGGAGATTCCGTTGCGATCAATATCTTTGGCGAGCAGGATATGAAGATCTTTGAATCCGGAGTTGCTTACTTTAAATAAGATTTCAGATGATATAATGTAAGCGTCAAAAGTCTGAACTGCGATTGTGCCTGCCACAAATGAGCACTTTAGACTTATTGACACGCCGAACACCGAAAACGTGATAAAAAAGTTCCAGAAAGTGATATTGACTTTCTGGAACTTTTTTGATACTGAGATGAAGAAAAAGTAATATCCATCATGTAAGCTTTACACCAGGAACAGCAGAACGTTTTCCGGATTTTCAAAGAACAGCGATTTTCTGTCGACAGGATATGACACATTTTGCGAATATGGCTTAAAAAAAAGAGTACAAAAAGCAAAGGATACGCAGAAAAAACGTTCGAAGTATCCATGCGTGTCACAGGTATAAAATGGGTTGAAATAGGTGAAATGCTGTAGTAAAGTTATGGCACGCACGACAAAAATCGAAAAAAGAAACGTGCGGCATGAGGGAGGAGAAAAAGTATGTATATTCAGGAAAAAGGTGCCAATCGTAATATCTGTCAGCAGGTCTGCTGTATCACTTTCGGAGAAACCAGTTCTGGTCCGGTGTTTGGAAATGAAATTGAAAAAAAGCGTTTCCTGGATATGCTCCTGAATGCGATACAGGATCTGAAGATCAATGTATATGCATATTGTGTGCTGGATTATGAGGCCTATATTCTCGCAACGGCAGATGGTAGAAAAAAGATCCGTCTGGCGATGCAGAAAACAAAGCAGCAGTTTCAGGAACATTACAGAAAGAGATTTCCAGAAAGCAAAGAAAAATTTCAGATCGAATATGAATGGCTGAAAGGATATGATATGAAACAGATCATGCAGCTTGGAATAGCATTCCATTTTCTGCCGGCAAGGTACAATTATGTGCAGATGCCGGAAGATTACTGGTGGACCAGCCTGAAAGAATACGAGCTGCGGTATCATTCCGGAATCATAAGACCGGAAATTTTTTTAACCAAACTGGCTGGCAGCCAGAAACAGGCACTTCGAAAGATCAAAGCCCTGCACCGGCAGGCACAGCCAGAAGGGGAGAGACTCTATAGAGATGTTTCTATATATAAAAACGTTTCAGAAAAGAAAAAGTGACGCAAAAATGTGTAAAATGTAGGAAAAAAACAAAAAAACAAAAAATCAAAAAAAATTGAAAAAAGGTGTTGACATTTTACATCAATCCGTATTATAATAGCGAAGCAGTCAAGCGATGAACTGCAAAACAAAAACGACATGGGATCTTAGCTCAGCTGGGAGAGCATCTGCCTTACAAGCAGAGGGTCACAGGTTCGAGCCCTGTAGGTCCCATGAAATTAAAAAGAATATGGCGGAATAGCTCAGTTGGCTAGAGCATACGGTTCATACCCGTAGTGTCGAGAGTTCGAATCTCCCTTCCGCTACTGTCGAAGCTCTGCAAAATGTTTGCAGAGCTTTTTCGTTATCATAATCACGGTCTGGTTATTGTAACTGTAAAAGTGTTTAAACAGTCAAAAGTAAGGAGAATGACAATGCGAGTTGGTATAGGTTACGATGTTCACAAACTGGTAGAAAACAGAGCACTGATTCTGGGCGGAGTTGAGATTCCATGGGAAAAAGGTCTGCTTGGACATTCTGACGCAGATGTGTTGCTGCATGCGATCATGGATGCACTGCTTGGTGCGGCTGCCCTTGGTGATATCGGAAAACATTTCCCGGATACGGATCCGAAATACAAAGGTATTTCCAGTATCAAACTTCTGGAGCATGTCGGAGCACTGCTGGAAGAAAATGGTTATGCAGTAGAAAATATTGATGCGGTCGTGATCGCACAGAGACCAAAACTTTTGCCGTACATTCCGCAGATGGCGGAGAATATTGCAAAGACACTGGGCCTTGAGAAAAATCAGGTCAATGTAAAAGCAACGACAGAAGAAGGGCTTGGATTTACCGGAAGCGGAGAAGGGATTTCTTCCCAGGCGGTCTGCATGCTCTCATCTATAAGAGAGTGGAGCGTGATGGCGGCCTCATCCGAAGAAGGGTGTAAAAGTTGTGGAGGATGCCGTGGATAAGTGTGTAAAGAGACTTGGCATGGGGATAACTTCCGGAAAAGCAGCAAAAGCCGTGGAAAACCAGAGGGCAAGAAAACTTTACGAAGAAATTTTTGATGAGGACAGTCCGGCGTTTGTGGATTACTATTTTCGTGTAAAAGCAGCAGAAAATGAGATTTTTGTGGTGGAAAACGAGAAACAGGAGATTCTGGCAACTTTGCATTTAAATCCATATGAAATGATGTTCTGCAGTGAAAAGGTGAAGACCAATTATATCGTGGCAGTGGCAACGAGAGCCGACTGTCGTCATCAGGGCATGATGTGTTTGCTTTTACAGGCTTCCCTTCAGGAAATGTACCGGAGAGAAGAGACGTTTACTTGGCTGATGCCGGCCGCAGAAGCCATCTATCGTCCGTTTGGCTTTCGATTTATTTATGAAAAAAATAAAATGACTGTGACAGCGGATGTGCTGCAAAGAGCAGAAACGGATGAAAATTGGCAGATACATTCGGATCAGGAAGTTTCCGGGGACATTTTCTGTGAAGAAGCAAAAAAAGAGGATCTTGCAGAACTTGCGTGTTTTGCAGAAAAACAGCTTTCAAAGCTGGCAGAAGTTTATACCGTTCACGATATTGCTTATTTTGAGCAGCGGATGCAGGAAGTGGGATGCGAAGGGGGAAGCCTGATCCTGATTCGAAAAGAAAAAGAGATATGCGGCTATTTCCTGGCACTTAAAAAAGACAGAGAAGCCTGGGAGATTGTAGTGGAAGATGCCGTGCAGAAAAAAGCCTTTCCGGCAGTGCTTCACTGGTTTGGGACAAGTGAGGAAAAGTGCACATTTACTGCATTCCCCCAAATATGGGAACAATATGCCCAAAGTGAAAACGTTCCGGCAATCATGGGACGGATCGTGCATCTGGAGCGTTTTGTTTGCTGCCTGAAAATAAAAAAAGAACAGGAATGGAAAATCAGGCTGACAGACAGTCTTATCCCGGAAAACAATGGATATTTCATTATAAAAACAGGAATCGAAGGAGGAAGCCTGATAAGAGTTGAAAACCTGTCAGAAAAAGAAAAGAAAATGTTCTGCAGCATGGATATCGGACAACTGACAGAAGAACTGTTCCGCCTGCCGGTATTTCTTAATGAAGTTGTCTGAAAATGACAGTGGCGAAATCGCTGCAAAGGGCAGTTCGCCAGAAATCGCTGCAAAGGGCGGTTTACCTTGACAAACCGCAAAATTTTGCATAGACTTAGAACAGATTTTCAGGTTTGGTATCCGGGGTCAAAACACGGGATATCAGGCTGTTAAGTTCGAAAAGAAAAGAGGAAAAACCATGAAAGTTTATAATACCTTATCCAAACAGAAAGAAGAATTTGTGCCGCTTCAGGAAGGTAAAGTCAGCATGTATGTATGCGGTCCTACTGTATACAATCTGATCCACATCGGAAATGCAAGACCGATGATCGTGTTTGATACCGTCAGACGTTACCTGGAGCATAAAGGTTATGAAGTAAATTATGTATCCAACTTTACCGATGTTGACGACAAGATTATTGCAAAGGCAAACGAAGAAGGCGTGACAGCAAAAGAAATTTCCGAGCGTTACATTGCAGAGTGCAAAAAGGATATGGCAGGCATGAATGTCAAACCGGCCACCACACATCCGCTGGCAACACAGGAAATTGACGGTATGATCGATATGATCTCCACGCTTATCGAGAAAGGGTATGCTTATAACGTAAACGGTACCGTATATTTCCGCACACGTCGTTTTAAAGAATATGGCAAACTTTCCCATAAAAACCTCGATGATCTGCGTTCCGGAAACCGTTCCCTTCTGGTAACCGGAGAAGATCAGAAAGAAGATCCGCTGGATTTTGTACTGTGGAAACCGAAAAAAGAAGGCGAGCCGTCCTGGCCGTCTCCGTGGAGCGACGGACGTCCTGGATGGCATATCGAGTGTTCCGTTATGGCGAAAAAATATCTGGGCGAAGAGATTGATATTCATGCAGGTGGAGAGGATCTGGTATTCCCACATCACGAGAATGAGATTGCACAGAGCGAATGCTGCAACGGCAAGATCTTTTCCAGATACTGGCTGCACAATGCGTTCTTAAATATTGATAACCGCAAAATGTCCAAATCCCTTGGCAATTTCTTTACCGTGCGTGAGATCAGTGAGAAATATGACCTCCAGGTACTGCGTTTCTTCATGCTCAGTGCACATTACAGAAGTCCGCTGAATTTCAGTGCTGATCTGATGGAGTCTGCAAAAACAGGACTTGCACGTATCTGTAATGCGGCAGACAGCCTGAAACATTATGCCGGAGCTGCAAAAGAGGCAGAGATGACGGCAGAAGAGATGACAGCACTGGAAGAAGCAAAGAACCTGGCAAAGAAATTTGATGATGCCATGGATGATGACTTCAATACCGCAGATGCCATTTCAGTTGTATTTGAGCTGGTTCGTCTTGCAAACAGCAACGTGAATGAAGATGGCACAAAAGCATTTGTACAGAGTCTTCTGGATGAACTTCTGGAGCTTGGCGATATCCTGGGACTTGTTTTCGAGACCAAAGAAGAGATCTTGGATGAAGAGATTGAAAAACTGATCGAAGAGCGTCAGGTGGCAAGAAAAGGGAGAAACTTCCAGAGAGCAGACGAGATCCGTGCAGAACTGCTGGAAAAAGGAATCGTTCTTGAGGACACAAGAGAAGGAGTAAAATGGAAAAGAGCATAGATTCTTTTGTAGAATACCTGAAAGAAGAATTTCAGCTGGAAGATCAGGATCTGAGAACCTATTCCCCGCTGACACTGGCATACATAGGAGATTCTATTTTTGACCTGGTGATCCGCACACTTCTGGTCAAACATGGGAACTGTCCGCCGCAGAAGCTGCATGAGCGTGCATCAAAGCTCGTCAAAGCTTCTGCTCAGGCAGAGATGATCGAAAACCTGATGCCGGTATTGAGCGAAGAGGAAATCACGATATACAAACGCGGACGCAATGCAAAGTCTTACACAAAAGCAAAAAATGCAACGGTGGCAGATTACCGTAAAGCGACCGGACTGGAAGCCTTGATGGGATATCTTTATCTGAAAGAGGATACGAAACGTATCATCGAGCTGATAAAGACCGGTCTTGATATGGCAGAAAGTCAGAAAAAGAAAGGTCAGGAACAGGCATGAGATACGAAGAACTTACCATAGAAGGCAGAAATGCCGTGCTGGAAGCATTCCGCTCCGGCAAAACGATCGACAAACTGTTTGTACTGGACGGCTGTCAGGACGGTCCGGTGAGAACGATCCTGCGGGAAGCCAAAAAACATGATACGATTGTTCAGTTTGTGAAAAAAGAACGTCTGGATCAGCTTTCTCAGACGGGACATCATCAGGGCGTGATCGCAAGTGCGGCGGCCTATGAGTATGCAGAAATTTCTGATATTCTGCAGAACGCAAAAGACAAAGGCGAAGCACCGTTTATCATTTTCCTGGATAACATCGAAGATCCGCACAACTTAGGTGCGATCATCCGTACCGCAAACCTTGCAGGGGCACACGGCGTTGTGATCCCGAAAAGAAGAGCAGTCGGACTGACAGCAACCGTAGCCAGAGTCTCCGCAGGAGCATTGAACTACACACCGGTTGCAAAAGTAACCAACATCGGCAAGACGATCGAAGAACTGAAGGCGGAAGGTATGTGGTTTGTCTGTGCAGATATGGACGGAGAAATGATGTACAATCTCGATCTGAAAGGACCAATCGGTCTGGTGATCGGCAACGAAGGGGAAGGTGTCAGCAGGCTGGTAAAAGAAAAATGCGATTTTGTGGCTTCTATTCCGATGAAAGGGGATATCGATTCCCTGAATGCATCTGTGGCAGCAGGCGTCCTTGCATTTGAGATCGTCAGGCAGAGACTTCAGGGGTAGATGAACGGAACCACTTTTTTACACAGAGAAACAATAAACGCCGCACGATGAGTGAACAGCAGCAATAAAATGCAAAAACAGTATTGACAAAAGCAGATTCCTGTGATAGTATAACTAACTGTAGCGGTCACGACCGCACAGGCTGCTGTGGCACAGGTGGTAGCGCACCTCATTGGTAGTGAGGAGGTCACGGGTCCGAGTCCCGTCAGCAGCTTAACAGAAATAATACCGGAAATCCAGTAAGTCAGGGGTTTCCGGTATTTTTGCGTTCTGAAATATGTGCTTTCCTGGCATATAAGAAGATTAAAATGAATTGAAAAAACGTAAAACATTGAGGAAATGCAGTCAAAAGGTAGTTAGAAAAATTTTATGCCAAAAGGTAGTCAGAAGAATTTCTGGTTGCACCGCCTGTTAAAATGTGTTAATATCTTTCGGGGAAGCACAAATGTACACTATAGAAAGAGTATACAGCAAAAGATGCATATAGAAGAGACAGGAGGACTTTGAAGTGGAAGAAAAGAATCGATATTATGTGGTTACCAAGAAAGCGGTTCCGGAAGTACTTCTGAAAGTAGTAGAGGCGAAACGGCTGCTGGAGTCGGCGAAAGCGTCCACAGTACAGGAAGCAGCAGATATGGTCGGCATCAGCCGCAGCTCTTTTTATAAATATAAAGACGATATTTTTCCGTTTCATGACAATGCAAAAGGGAAAACAATCACGTTTATGATCCAGATGGATGATGAGACCGGACTTTTGTCGGATGTACTGCATATCGTGGCAGATTATCATGCCAATATCCTGACGATCCATCAGAGTATTCCGATCAACGGCATCGCATCTCTGACGCTCAGTGTGGAAATCCTCGCTACGACAGGAGATATATCGGCGATGATGCAGGATATTGAAATACAGTGCGGTGTACAGTACATCAAAATTTTAGCAAGAGAATAAAAAAGCAATTCTTTGGACAAAAGAACCAGAGATAAGCATAAAAGAAAACAACAGGAGGCTTAAAATGATCCAGATTGCAGTCTTAGGATATGGAACAGTAGGTTCCGGAGTGGTAGAAGTTATCAATACCAACCACAGCAGCATCAATAAAAAAGCAGGAGAAGAGATCAACATCAAATATGTGCTTGATCTTCGCGATTTCCCGGGAGATCCGATCCAGGAAAAAATCGTACATGATTTTGATGTTATTTTAAATGATCCGGAGATTAAAATTGTCGTTGAAGTTATGGGCGGTGTGGAGCCGGCGTATACTTTCACAAAAAAAGCACTGCTCGCAGGAAAGAGTGTCTGCACATCCAACAAAGAACTGGTGGCACGTCACGGTGCAGAGCTGCTTGAGATCGCAAGAGAAAGAAACATCAACTATCTGTTTGAGGCAAGCTGCGGCGGCGGTATTCCGATCATTCGTCCGCTGAATTCTTCTCTGACTGCAGATGAGATCGATGAGATCACCGGTATTCTGAACGGAACTACCAACTACATTCTCACAGAGATGGCAGAGAAAGGTTCTGATTTTGCAGATGTATTAAAAGAAGCACAGAATCTTGGATATGCAGAACGCAATCCGGAAGCAGACGTGGAAGGTTACGATGCATGCCGTAAGATCGCAATCCTTTCCTCACTGGCATTTGGCAGACAGGTTGATTACGAAGATATCTATACAGAGGGTATCAGCAAGATTACGGCAACCGATATCAAGTATGCAAAAGCAATGGGACAGATGATCAAACTGCTGGCAGTCAGCCGTAAAGTTGACGGAAGCTTTTACGCAATGGTATCCCCGGTGCTGGTTGGACCGTCCGATCCTCTGTACAGCGTAAACGGTGTATTCAATGCCATTTTTGTACATGGTAATGTACTTGGAGATGCAATGTTCTACGGAAGCGGAGCCGGCAAACTGCCGACCGCAAGTGCTGTCGTAGCTGACGTAGTCGATGAGGCAAGACATCTGAACCGCAGCATCATGGCATTCTGGAGCAGCAAAAAACTGGAACTGACCGACATCAGCAATTCCAGCCGCAAATTCTTTGTACGTGTCAAAGGCACTCCGGAAACAGAACTTGCAAAAGTGCAGGAAGTATTCGGAAACGTACAGCCGGTTATTGTGGCAGATGTTGACGGAGAATTCGGGTTCGTGACAGAAGAGATGACAGAGGCAGAATACAAAGCAAAAGCAGAAAGCTTTGGTGAAGTGCTTGGCATGATCCGCGTTCGCCGTGTCGAAGACTAAGAAAAAGAATGATTAAATTTATAAAAAGAGAACTGTTGCTTTGGCAGATGATATATCTGCCTGGCAACAGTTCTTTGAATTTTCAGATTTCGCCTACCAGTTCACGGTAAAATTCAAGAAGCGTCATCTGCGTATATGGAACGGCCCAGAGCAGTCCGACAAAGCAGGCAACAACTGCGAGCAGCATGATCGGTATAAAGCTCAGCTCCAGAACAAAATAGCGGAGCCGGTTGCCCTGCATCAGATCATGGCTTTCACGTAAGAGATCTATGGCACTGGTCTGCGGATTGTCAATATAAAGCGGAGTTACCAGTGCAAAATCCAGGCGGATCACAACGCTACCGATCACGGCGGCAAAGATCAGCAGACTTCCGATAATGATGCCAAAGGCAGTATAAAAAATGGATGACAGCATAAATACAAGAATGCCCGGCAGAAAGATCACCGTGGACAAGAGTGAGATAATAAGCTGAGATACAATAATACGATCCGGCTGATGGCGAAAAGCATACAGAAGATCGGAAAGCTGTCCGTCGCTGCCACGGCTCATGTCAAGCAAGATTGTAACCGGACCGACGCTTAAAATTGACAGGAGCAGATCGGTGATAAAAGAAATCACCAGATAAGAGATACTGTTGCCTGTGTCCGGGAAAAGAGCAGCCAAGAGCATATTGACCAGCATGATAATTCCAAAAGTAATGATATAGGCCATAACCGGGAGGCTGAAGCGATGTGCCAGAGATTCCCTTGCCAGTTGTTTTAACTGCGAAGAAGTTCGTTTCATAAGATTCACTCCATTCTGTAAAAGGTAAGCCGATCAGGATTCGGCTGAAATAAATGATGAAAGAGGTACTGTATGGAAAAACAAGAAAAAAACTGCAGGCCGGACAACCTTTATTACTGCGGTATAGTCTTGCCGCTTGCAGGAATGTTGTTTCTTGCATTGCTGAGGTTACTGAAAATTCCGTTAAATCATATTTTGCTGCCGTGCATTTTCCATAAGCTGACCGGACTTTACTGTCCCGGATGCGGCGGTACACGGGCAGTATACTGGCTGCTGAAAGGAAATGTGGCATACAGTTTACATTACCACAGCATTGTACTTTACGGAGCAGTACTTTATGTATGGTATATGCTATCCAATACCGTGCAGTATGTAAGCCGCGGCAGAATCACAATCGGCATGAAATACCGTCCGGTGTATGGCAAAATTGCAGTGGTTCTGCTGGTGGTGAATACCATATGGAAAAACGGAAACCTGCTGCTGTTTCATAAAGGGCTATGAAAATGGCTCCTTTCTCATATTTTGCGGTCCCCAAGTCGCCCAAGTTTTATGATGCTACGAATTGCTCCACATTCTATGCTTTCGCAATTCTAATCCATTCGGAATCCGCACATTTTCTATGAAAATGGCTCCTTTCTCATGTTTTGCAGGGTTCAAAGTAGCCAAAGTTCTATGATGCTACGAATTGCTCCGCATTCTATGCTCTCGCAATTCTAATCCATTCGGAATCCGCCCTGTCGGGCTACTTCCTCATGTCTTACGAGTGCCAAGTTCAAACGCCTTATCTTGCAAGCAAGAATGGCGTTTTGACCTTTTCACTCTAGCATCATCATAATATCATAGACAAATTGGAAACTCAAGTGTATCATAAGGGGGCGGCTGTTACAGTCGGCACAAAGATGTTTGGAAATTGCCTGACGCAGGGCAAGGAGTAGAAACGTTGGAAAAATTGTATGTAATGGAGGATTATATGAACATAAATCAACGTCTTGCAGAGGAATTAAAGATTGAATTATGGCAGGTGGAGGCTGCAGTCAAACTGATCGATGAGGGGAATACGATTCCGTTTATTTCACGTTATCGTAAGGAGGTCACAGGATCGCTGAATGACGAAGTTCTGCGAAAACTTTCGGAACGTCTGACTTATCTGCGTAATCTGGAAGATAAAAAGAAGCAGGTGCTGGCATCAATCGAGGAGCAGGGCAAACTGACGGATGAGCTGCGGGAAAAAATCCAGGCAGCGGAAACTCTGGTAGTTGTGGAAGATCTGTATCGCCCGTATCGTCCAAAGAGAAGAACGAGAGCGACAATCGCAAAAGAAAAAGGACTGGAACCACTGGCAAACACGATTCTGTTGCAGATGACAAAGAAAACGCTGGAAGAGGAAGCAAGTGCGTATATTGACCCGGAAAAAGAAGTGAATACCTGGCAGGAAGCACTGCAGGGAGCAGGTGATATTCTGGCTGAGACGATTTCAGATGATGCAAATTACCGTATCCGCATCCGTAGCTTGACACAGAAAGAGGGTAAAATCGTGACAGAAGCAAAAGATGAGAAAGCAGCTTCTGTTTACGAGATGTACTATCAGTATGAAGAGCCAGTTACAAAAATGGCAGGTTACCGTGTGCTGGCGATCAACCGCGGCGAAAAGGAAAAATTCCTGACCGTAAAACTGGAAGCTCCGGAAGATCGGATTCTTGGTTATTTAAGAAAACAGATCATTGTGCGTGAAAATCCGCAGACTTCCGAATTCCTGGAAAAAGTGATCGAGGACAGTTACCGCAGACTGATCGCCCCGGCAGTAGAGCGTGAGATCCGCAATGCACTGACCGAGCAGGCAGAAGATGGTGCGATCCAGGTGTTTGGCAAGAATCTGGAACAGCTTCTGATGCAGCCTCCGATCGCCGGACAGGTTGTGCTTGGCTGGGACCCGGCGTTCCGTACCGGATGTAAGCTGGCGGTTGTCGATGCGACCGGAAAAGTGCTGGATACGACCGTCATTTACCCGACAGCACCGACTAATGAAAAAAAGATCCAGGCGGCAAAAGAAAAATTAAAAGAATGGATCCGCAAGTACCACATCACGCTCTTTTCCGTTGGAAATGGAACGGCATCCAGAGAATCTGAGCAGGTGATCGTAGAGCTTTTCCATGAGATTCCGGAAAAAGTGCAGTATGTGATCGTAAACGAAGCCGGAGCATCCGTTTATTCTGCGAGTAAACTGGCAACAGAAGAATTTCCGAATTTTGATGTAGGACAGAGAAGTGCTGCATCTATCGCCAGAAGAATCCAGGATCCGCTGGCAGAATTGGTGAAAATTGAGCCAAAATCCATCGGAGTCGGACAGTATCAGCATGATATGAACCAGAAAAAACTGGGCGAAGCACTGGGCGGAGTCGTGGAAGATTGTGTAAACCGTGTCGGTGTGGATTTAAATACCGCATCCGCATCCCTGCTTTCCTATGTTTCCGGTATTTCCAAAGTGATCGCGAAAAATATCGTTGCATACCGCGAAGAAAACGGAAGCTTCCAGAACAGAAAAGAACTTCTGAAAGTTGCAAAATTAGGACCAAAAGCATTTGAGCAGTGTGCCGGATTCCTCAGGATACGCAGCGGAGAAAATCCACTGGACTGCACAGGAGTCCATCCGGAGAGCTATGCGGCAGCAGGCAAACTTCTGGAGTGTCTCGGCTATACAAAAGAAGACATCACAGCCGGAAATTTAAACGGAATTTCCAGAAAGATCAGAAATTACAAAAAAATGGCAGAAGAGCTGGAAATCGGCGAGCCGACATTGCGTGACATCACGGCAGAACTGGAAAAACCTGGCCGAGATCCGCGTGATGAAATGCCAAAACCGATCCTTCGAAGCGATGTTCTGGCGATGGAAGACTTAAAAGAAGGAATGGTACTTAAAGGAACCGTTCGAAACGTCATTGATTTCGGAGCATTCGTGGATATCGGTGTACATCAGGACGGCCTGGTGCATGTCTCTGAGATGAGCAGTAAAAAGTTCGTAAAACATCCGCTGGATGTCGTAAAAGTAGGCGATATCATTGATGTGAAAGTGATCGGCATCGACCTCAAGAAAAAAAGAATTTCTCTGTCCATGAAATTGTAAAAGTTTTCCGAAAATGCTTGACAAAAGAAAAAATTATCTTATAATTGCAGATAGCAGAAATCTTCGGGGCGGGGCGTAATTCCCCACCGGCGGTATAGTCCGCGACCCGCGTAAGCGGCTGACATGGTGAAATTCCATGACCGACAGTCAAAGTCTGGATGAGAGAAGAACATACGATGGTATATCAAAGCCCTGAATCTGTAGAACAGATTCAGGGCTTTTTATTTCAAAATGATGGCATCGTATCAGACGAAGATCTTCCTGTGAATTAAATTCAAAAAGGAGAGATGGACGTATGAACAGTTCAGGTACAAATGCAGTGAAAACAACTGCAGAAAGAAGTAACTTAAGAAATCTGGTGCAGATTGGTATGCTGGGGGCGGTTTCCGTTGTGTTGATGATGTTTGAAATACCGCTTTTCTTTGCACCGTCTTTCTATAAGATTGACTTGAGTGAAATTCCGGTTCTGATCGGTACCTTTGCGATGGGACCGGTCGCAGGCATGTTTATCGAACTGATCAAAGTCGTACTGCACATGCTTTTTAAAGGATCATCGACCGCAGGTGTCGGAGATTTCGCCAATTTCCTGATTGGCTGTGCCATGATCGTACCGGCAGGTCTGATCTACCAGAAAAAGAAAAGCAAAAAAAGTGCAGTGATCGGAATGATCGCAGGTACGCTGTTTATGGCATTTATCGGATGCTTCTTAAATGCTTTTGTGCTGCTCCCGGCATATGGAAAGGCATTCGGTATGCCGGTCGATGCACTGGTTGCCATGGGAACGGCAGTGAATCCGGCAATCAACAGCCTGCTCACTTTTGTTGTTCTGGCAGTTGCACCATTTAACATTTTAAAAGGACTGATCGTTGGTGTGATCACCTTCCTGCTTTATAAGCACGTAAGCCCGATTCTTCACGGAACACAGTTCTAATACAGAAAAGTGAATATCACATAACTCGAAACGAATACCATGTAACCGGAGGAAAGCTTGTGCTTTTTGAAGTTACGTGGTATTCTTTTTGTGATTCACAGGCATCCTTATTGGATCAGGAGAAAGGTGGCAAAAAATGTCAAAAATACAGAAAGTCAACAAACAGACAGAAAACAAATTTCTGAATCTGTATGATCTGGAAGCAAAAGACCGGATGGGCGGCGATATCCATTATTATGTTTCATCCAGAGCGAAAACACCGGATGATTTGAAAATAAATACAAGAAATGAAAAGCCGGACGGTGTGATCATTTACAGCCTTTATGGGGAGAAAAAAGACAGGGTTGTGCTGGTACGCCAGTACCGTTATCCGCTGGATGATTATGTTTATGAACTGCCATCCGGGCTGGTAGACCAGGGAGAAGATTACAGGCAGGCGGGCATCCGCGAAATGAAAGAAGAGACCGGACTTGATTTCTCACCGCTGACACCGGATCCGCTCTATGAAAGACCATTTTTTACAAGCGTCGGCATGACAGATGAATGTTGTGCCACGGTTTATGGTTATGCGAGCGGTCAGATTAGCCGGGAAGGCCTGGAAGATACCGAAGATCTGGAAGTCGTGCTGGCAGACAGAGAAGAGGTACGCCGCATCCTGAAAGAAGAGCGTGTGGCGATCATGTGTGCATATATGCTGATGCATTTTCTAAAAGAAGAAGAACCTTTCGGCTTTTTGCAGTTGTAAGCAAAAAACTGGTATGCTATAATCAAATGCTAAGGTCAGATAGATTCTGTCAGGTAAATATCAGCAGAGCTGACCAGAATTGCGTGCCAAGTTTCGCGTGCGTTCGACTTGAAACAGAAAATTTCAAACACAACAGGAGGAAAAGGTGGAAGCAAAAGTTGAAGTAAAAATGACACCGAAGATCATGTATGATTTCATGATGTACCATACTTACCGCAGTTTCAGCGGCATTTTTGGTATCATCCTCGGAATTGCGGCATTTGTGATGTTTGGCACGACGCTGGGCAAAACAGATCTGTCTTACAGCATCGTATACTGTCTGTTCGGTGTGTGGTTTATCGTTTATCTTCCGGTCAGCCTTTATACAAAATCAAAAAGGCAGGTAGAAAAAAGCGAAGTATTTAAAAATCCGGTCACTTACATTTTGAATGACGAAGGGATCGAGATCGTACAGGGAGAAGAAAAGGCACAGTGCGGCTGGAAGAATATACTGAAAGTATGCAGCAGCAAAAAAAATGTGCTGATCTACTCAGGAAAAAGAAATGCATTTGTTCTCCCAAAAGAAGCCATCGGAGAACAATACGATACGCTTGTAACTTTAGTGCAAAAAAATATGCCAAAAAAGAAAGTGAAATTATGATTATAGAGACAAACAGCGAAAAAGAAACATTTGAACTCGGAAAAAAAATCGGTGAAAATGCAAAGGCAGGTCAGATCTATACACTGACCGGAGATCTTGGCGTAGGCAAAACCGTTTTTACACAGGGGCTTGCAGCAGGGCTTGGCATCACAGAGCCGGTAAACAGCCCGACCTTTACGATCGTGCAGATGTACGAAGACGGTCGTCTGCCGTTTTATCATTTTGATGTGTATCGCATCGGTGATATCGAAGAGATGGAAGAGATCGGCTACGAGGACTGTTTTTACGGTGAGGGTGTATGCTTGATCGAGTGGGCAGATCTGATCCAGGAGATTCTGCCGCCGGATGTGATCGCCATTGAAATCGAGAAAAATCTGGAAAAAGGATTTGATTACCGCAAGATCACGATTTCAGATCCGGAGGAAAAGAAAGCACAGCTTTAGGAGGAAAACATGAAAGTTTTGGGAATAGACAGCTCAGGGCTGGTGGCATCGGTTGCTGTTGTAGAAGATGATATTTTACTTGCAGAATACACGGTAAATTATAAAAAAACACACTCTCAGACCTTGCTTCCGATGCTGAAAGAAATCGGAGATATGATAAATCTGGACTTAAACAGCCTGGATGCGATCGCAATCGCTGCCGGGCCGGGATCCTTTACCGGTCTGCGTATTGGTTCTGCCACGGCAAAAGGTCTGGGGCTGGCACTTGACAAACCGATCATACCGGTTCCGACGGTAGACGGACTGGCCTATGATTTATGGGGAACAGATAAAATCGTCTGCCCGATCATGGATGCAAGAAGAAACCAGGTCTATACCGGCATTTACGAATTCTGCGATGGAAAACTCCAGATACTGGAAAATCAGATGGCGGTTTCTGTCACAGAGATTGCAGAAAAACTTAATGCACTTGGAAGAGAAGTTATTTTTCTTGGCGACGGCGTTCCGGTTTACCGCAAAACGCTGGCGGAAGTGATGAAAATTCCGTATTCGTTTGCTCCGGCACATATGAACAGACAGCGTGCATCTGCGGTTGCAGTTCTTGGAGCACAGTACTATGTACAGGGACGAGCAGAAAGTGCAATGGAACATAAACCGGATTATCTGCGTCTTTCTCAGGCAGAGAGAGAGCGAAAAGAAAGGGAAGAACAGAATCGTGCTTGAAATACGTGCAATGCAGGCAGAAGATCTGGAGGCAGTTGTAAGAACAGAAAGTCAGATTTTTTCCCGGCCATGGAGCAGAAAAGGATTTGAAGATGCACTGCGTCAGAAAGAGACGATCTATCTGGTTGCATATGAAAAGGATATACTGGCAGGATATTGCGGACTGTTGCAGTCTTTTGATGAGGCTGATATCACAAACGTAGCAGTTGTGGAGAAGTTTCGCGGAAAAGGGGTTGCCACCGAACTTCTGGAGCAATTGTTTTTGCGTGGATATGAACGCGGAATCGAAAATTTCACACTGGAAGTGCGGGTTGGCAATGCACCTGCTATCCATTTATATGAAAAACTTGGGTTTGAGCGTTCCGGTATCCGACCGAATTTTTACGAGAAACCAAAAGAAGATGCACTGATCATGTGGAAATACGGCAACCACTAGGATTCCTCTAATTCCCACTGTACGAAAGGAATACTTTTCGTTATACTGTTGCTGTCGCAAAGGAAATCAGAAAAAGCATACAAAAGGGGTATCACCTGGGGAGGATACGATGAGAAAAGAGAATAAGATTTACTGCAACAGCTGCGGAAAAAGAATTGTGGATACGATTGGAAGAGACATGGAAGAATATATTCATATTGAAAAAATCTGGGGATATCCTTCGGAAAAAGACGGAGAATGCCACAGCTTCGATCTGTGTGAACCTTGTTACGATAAAATGACAGCAGCATTTGTATTAAAACCAGAAATAAAAGAAGAGACAGAGCTGCTGTAGAAAAGAAAGAAGAAACGAAAGAAAAAGAAACTGAAGAAAGAGTAAGGAAAAAAGAATGCTTGATGTTTGTTTGCTTGGATGCGGCGGTATGATGCCGCTTCCAAGACGTTGGCTGACAGCCTTGATGCTGCGATATAACGGAAGCAGTATTCTGATCGACTGTGGCGAAGGAACACAGATCGCGATCAAAGAAAAAGGGTGGAGTTTTAAACCAATCGATGTGATCTGTTTTACACACTATCACGGGGATCATATCAGCGGGCTTCCGGGTCTGCTTTTGTCGATGGGAAATGCAGAACGTCATGAACCGCTGACTTTGATCGGTCCAAAGGGGCTGGAACGTGTGGTGAATGCACTTCGGACAATTGCACCGGAGCTGCCTTTTGAAATATATTATAAAGAAATCCAGGGAACAGAAGAAACCTTTGAGATGAACGGTTATCGAATCCGTGCATTCCGTGTAAACCACAATGTGCTTTGTTACGGATATACTATGGAGATTGACCGTGCGGGAAAATTTGATGTAGAGCGGGCAAAAGCGGCAAATATTCCGCTGTGCTGCTGGAATCCGCTTCAGAAGGGGAAGGTTGTCGAATTTGAGGGTGTGCACTATACACCGGATATGGTTCTTGGAGAAGCCAGAAAGGGAATCAAACTGACTTACACGACAGATACCAGACCGACCAGATCCATCATCCAGAATGCAGAGCACTCAGATCTGTTTGTCTGCGAAGGTATGTATGGCGAGGATGATAAAAAGTCTAAGGCACTGGAGCATAAACATATGATGTTCAAAGAAGCAGCAAAATTGGCAGCGGAAGCAGAAGTGTCAGAGTTATGGCTGACACATTACAGTCCGTCACTGGTACGTCCGGAAGAATTTATGGATGGCGTGCGTGAAATTTTCCCAAATGCTTACCCGGGAAAAGACGGAAAAAGTACAGTGCTGTCATTTGAAGAGGAATGACAGTCGACAGAAAAGTCTGGTAAATCAATGCCTTTGGGCTTGATATAATAGGAAGGATAGATACGAGATGGAAGAAAAGAAAGATGTACTGATTCTGGGAATCGAAAGTTCCTGTGATGAAACGGCAGCTTCTGTTGTGAAAAACGGAAGAACGGTTTTGTCCAATGTTATTTCCTCTCAGATTGAACTGCATAAACTTTATGGCGGCGTAGTGCCGGAAATTGCATCAAGAAAGCATATTGAAAAAATAAATCAGGTCATCACAGAAGCTCTTGAAGAAGCAAACGTCACACTGGATGATCTGGATGCGATCGCGGTTACCTATGGACCTGGCCTGGTGGGGGCTTTGCTTGTCGGAGTAGCCGAGGCAAAGGCGATCAGCTATGCTAAAAATCTGCCTCTGGTAGGTGTGCACCATATAGAAGGGCATATTTCTGCAAATTATATTGAACATCCGGATCTGGAGCCGCCGTTTGCATGCCTGGTAGTATCCGGAGGACATACACACCTGGTTGTGGTAAAAGATTACGGAAAATACGAAATCCTCGGACGCACCAGAGACGATGCGGCCGGAGAAGCATTTGATAAAGTGGCCCGTGCGATCGGACTTGGCTATCCGGGCGGACCAAAGATTGATAAACTTGCAAAAGAAGGAAATCCGCTGGCGATTTCATTTCCAAAAGCAAAAGTTGCAGATGCACCATATGATTTCAGTTTCAGCGGTCTGAAGTCAGCAGTCCTGAACTATCTGAATGGATGCAAAATGAAGAACCAGCCGATCGTAGAAGCAGATGTGGCAGCTTCCTTTCAGAAAGCAGTTGTTGATGTTCTGGTAGAACATTCCATGTGGGCGATCGATGAATATGGATTTGATAAATTTGCCATTGCAGGGGGAGTTGCCTCCAATTCAGCACTTCGCATGGCAATGGAAGAAGCCTGCAGAAAGAAAGGTATCAAATTTTACCATCCGTCCCCGATTTTCTGTACAGATAATGCAGCGATGATCGGAGTGGCAGGATATTATGAATATCTGGCAGGAACAAGATCCGGACTGGATCTGAATGCAGTTCCGAATCTGAAACTGGGGGAACGCTAAATGAAAGAAAAGCACACGGCGATCGTTCTGGCAGCAGGGAGCGGCAAAAGAATGCACAGTCAGGTACAGAAGCAGTATATGGATCTGTTTGGAAAACCAGTTTTGTATTACGCACTCAGACAATTTGAAGAATGCGAATTTATAGATGAAGTGATACTGGTTACAAAAAAAGATGAGATTGCATATTGCAGAGAGCAGATTGTGGAAGTTTATCATTTGCAAAAGGTGAAAGATATTATTGAAGGCGGGGAAGAACGCTATCTTTCTGTATATAATGCACTGAAAGCTGCCGGAGCATGTGATTACATTTATATCCATGACGGAGCAAGACCATTTGTAGATCAGGAAATGCTGCAGCGGTTAAAAGAAGCGGTATGCACTTATGGTGCGTGTGTGGCAGCAGTTCCTTCGAAAGATACACTGAAACTGGCTGACGAAGCGTTATTTGCAAAAGAAACATTAAAGAGAAGTGAAGTTTGGAACATCCAGACTCCGCAGGTTTTTGCGTATCCTGATATTTTAGGTGCTTATGAAAAAATGATGCAGGAGGACCATACCAAAATGGGAATCACGGATGATGCAATGGTACTGGAGAAAATGGAAGGTCAAAAAGTAAAACTGGTGGAAGGCTCTTATTATAATATCAAGATTACAACACCAGAGGATCTGGATATCGCTGAAATCTTTGTGAAAAAGTGTAATTTACAGGAAAATTGAAAAAAACAAAAAAATATCAAAAAAAGTGTTGACAAAACGAAAATTGGATGATATTATTAGTTTCGCTGATTGCACTGGAGAGGTATCGAAGTGGTCATAACGAGGCGGTCTTGAAAACCGTTTGTCCGCAAGGGCGCGTGGGTTCGAATCCCACCCTCTCCGTTCATCACATGAGAATATCATGTGATAATATAATATAAAATGCTATTCGAGCAACTGTGGAGAAATACCCAAGCTGGCCGAAGGGGCTCCCCTGGAAAGGGAGTAGGTCGTTAACAGCGGCGCGAGGGTTCAAATCCCTCTTTCTCCGTTCGACAAACTTCTTGAAAAAAGTACTTGACAAAAGATGGCAAATACGATAAAATACAGAAGTTCGTCAAAAGACGCAGAAACAGGTAGTCGAGGAATCATAGAAAGTGATCCGGGGACGGAATCAAAAAGATGAAAAAAGTACTTGACAAACCGGAAAGACT
>ERZ1673696.908-NODE-908-length-28135-cov-5.813070_pt1 | contig 28135 bp, 25 predicted proteins | sample MGYA00580226_ERZ1673696 | MGnify/ENA primary metagenome ERZ1673696 (study PRJEB41218, sample SAMN15661743) | gut metagenome | host: Homo sapiens | place: Canada: London | collected 2015-08-20/2019-03-30 | study: EMG produced TPA metagenomics assembly of... | reverse complement strand
GGATGAGCCTTCGTATGAAGACGGCGGCGCTACCGCTATGGATCTTTTAGAGGATAAAAGTGAGCGCGCTGCTATTTGGGATAGACTTGCCTTGCGTCAGTGTCTGGAACAGTTGGAGGAGCGGGAGAGGCAGATCATTCTTTTGCGGTACTATAAAAATTATACACAGGCGCGTATTGCCCAGCTGATGGGAATTTCTCAGGTGCAGATCTCCCGTATCGAGAGCAGGACGCTCGAAAAACTGCGGAAAAAGATGAAATAAAGATGTTTAAACGTACGAAAATATCGCGCTGCAATATCCCTACAAGGGGGCAGGCGGTGAAAAAGACGTTTTACCTTTCTGCGTGTTTTTCCGGTTTTATCAAAATGAAGGGAAAATATCATTTTTTAATCGTAAAAAACGGGGCAAAGCCCCGTTTTTTTGTTTAGGCGGAAAATTACCGCTTCAGGCTTAGCATGACCACACCGATAAGGATCAGTGCACTGCCGATGATCTGCACCCAGCTGATGTTTTCATGCAGGACTACGGCGGAGGCGATCATAACGCCTACAAAGATTACGCCGGTGGTGATAGGATAGATGCGGCTTAAGTCAAATTTAGATACCAGCACCAGATATAAAAGAAAGCTGGTGATGTAGCAGAGCATTCCTAACAAAGAGAGCCCGCTGAGCTTCATGTTTAAAAAACCTTCGGAAAAACCAACGCTAAGACCGGCGCTGCTGCCGAGCTTAAACAGGATAAGCCCCGAGCAGGATAAAGCAACGTAGATGCAGGCTAATACATACAGCATAAGTAAAAAACTCCTTTGTCAGCAAAAATAAACGATGATATCGGAAAGCGCAATAAAGTTGGCAAACAGCATGAAGATGATTAACATTTTATGTTTGCCGGTGGTTTCAATTGCCGGGCAGGTAAGGGCGGCAGCATCTTCATCGCCTTTTTCGGTTGCCTTTCTCAGCGGAAGCAGCTGCGGCACAAATAGGGCAAAGGGCAGGATGATGGGGATAAAATAGCGGCCCTGGATTCCATCGATGTAAGGGACGCCGACAGGATTCCACTGTGCATAAAGAGCGGAGCAGATTAAAACAGCTGTGCCGGCAAAGAGAATGGCTTGTACTACCTTAAAGCTCTTTTTTATGCGTTGATTGTCACATGTAATGCATACGGCGATAATAAAGATAAACATATAGGTCAGATAACTCCAGGAAGAAACGGCAATCGTCAGCGGGCCAAGCATGAAGCCGATCATTGCCGAGAAAAATGTGGGGAAGGAATCAATGAAAGTTTTCAGCAAGAGCCACAGATACGTAATCGGATTGGATAAAACAAATTTTACCTGTTCGGCAATATTTACGCCGTCTCTGAATTCTACAAAATACCGGGAAGAAATCGCAAACCAGACCATATTTACGGCCAGGGCGGCCAGCAGAATGGAAATTTTGAAGATCCATGCGTTCCTTTTGTTTCGAAATAGATTGGAAGGCACTGTGAAAATAAGCAGAATAAATAAAAGATATACAATTTTGCACATTGTCATAACAATCAGGCATACTGAAAGCAGCGCTAAATAGCGTTTGGAATGTTTGCATTCCTCATGGGAGATTTTCAGTGCCAGCGCTACGGAAAACAAAGCCAAGGAGTTGGTGATAACGTCGGCTGAAAGCGAAATTTGCTGATGCAGAAACATTGGCATCAGAGCAATGGTAAATACGGTAAATTTGCCGAATGGGATCAACTTAATTGCAAAATACACTAAGGCGGAACCAAACGCAAAATTAAAGATTCTGGCAGTATAGAATATAGCCATGGAATTATCGGTAAACAGCCGGGCAATAAAAATGCCAAGTGCCTGCGGAAGATAGCTCAGGGGAGAATAGAGCGCTGCGCTGGTATAAGGGTTTTCCGTAGTGTTTACGTAATCCAACTGGAAACCGATTTTAGAAAAATATTCCTGATAATTGTTGCCGCCTATAAATAAATTGCCCGGGAATTCGCGGATTACGCCGCCGGTTGCATTTGCCGCAGCAATGAAATTTCCGTCGGCAATATCGTAGGCACGCATATAGTGCACCATTTCGTCAGGAATCAGCTGCAGGGGAAGGGCAAGCATAAAGCCGATTCCAAGAACGGCCGTCATAACAAGAAAAATGAGGTGCAGCTTTTTTGTTTTGGCCATCGTAAAGCATATGGCGGCAAAACCAATAAAAAAATATAGATAAATAGCTAATTTTACGCCGCGGTTCGGAGTAACAGCAAACTCATAGGTTCCGCGCAGCCGCCATACGGTGATGAAGATGACAAAGAAACCGATTAAGTAGACGGCATTGCGTTTTAAAAAGGCTTTCGTTTTTAAAAACAATGGATGAAACGTGTTTTGATTCATAGAACCTCCATAACATAAAGTGAAGTTTGATTTTCCATTTGCCGGATTTTTGAGTTTTTCAAAGCAGAGAATCCGGTTAAACGGAAAACTCTTTCAGCTCCTGGTACAGCCTGCCGCAGGGAAGACCCATTACCGTATAAAAATCCCCTTCGATGTGTTTGATAAAGCGTGCCCCCGTCCCTTGAATGCCATAGGCGCCGGCCTTGTCCATCGGCTCGCCGGTTTGGATATAGGCGGTGATTTCCTCGTCTGTCAGCGGGAAGAATTCCACCAGGGCCGTATCCGTAAAACAGACCTGTTTTTGGGGCGAAAGAATACATACGCCGGTCATAACCGTATGGGCTTTGCCGGAAAGCTCCCGGAGCATTTGAAAGGCTTCCGGCTTGTCCCAAGGCTTTCCGAAAATACGGCCGCTGCAGACGACTGCGGTGTCTGCGCCGAGTATGATCTTAGAAGGATTTTTTGCAAAGACTTCCCGGGCTTTGGCGGCGGCAACATAGCGTACCGCCTGCGCAGGAAGCAGGGAAGGATCCAGTGGCGGCTCGTTTTCCGCAGCCTGTATGGTAAAATCAAGGCCTAAAAGCGTGCAGATCTCTCTCCGGCGCGGAGAAGCGGAAGCAAGAATGATCGGCTTCATTCTTCTCCAAGCAGGGCGGAACCGATAATTCCAGCGTCATTGCCCATCTCTGCTTTTAAGATCTTTGTTTTCTGCAGGGAGGCAAAGGTGACGTATTTAGGGAATTCCCGGCGCAGCGGCGCTAACAAAAACTCGCCTGCATTGGCTACGCCGCCGCCTAAGGCGATGATTTCAGGATCTAAAAAGTTGATTAGGCTGGCTATTACCTGCGCCAGGTTGGAGACGTATTCTTCAAACAGGGAAAGACCTAATTTGTCACCTGCGGCTGCGGCGTCGAGCACAGTTTTTGCAGAAATCGTTTTAGCTTTGGCAATCAGGGATTCCGGATGTGTTTCTGCCGCACGTTTGGCATCGCGGATCAGTGCGGTTGCGCTGCAGTAGGCTTCAATGCAGCCGTGGTTGCCGCAGCCGCATTTTTCGCCGCCGGCTTTAAAGGTGGTGTGGCCAATTTCTGCGGCGATATTGTGACTGCCGGTATACAGCTTTCCGTTAATCACGATGCCTCCGCCTACACCGGTGCCTAAGGTGAGCATTAAAAAGTTTTTTGAACCCCTGCCGCAGCCGTTTTGATATTCTGCCCAGGCGGCCACATTGGCGTCGTTGCCTAAATATACGGGTTTTTCGATATACTGCTGCAGTTTTTGACGTATCGGATAATTGACCCAGTGAATATTGCTGTTATCGGTAACGGTGCCTGTTTCGTTGTCCAGCATTCCGGGGGCGCCGATGCCAATATATTTTACTTCATCAAGGCGGACGTGCTGTTCCTTTAATAAACCGAGGATCAAAGCCCCCATATCGGCGATGATCTCGTCAAAATCTCTTCCGGCCTTTGTGGGGACGGACGCGCGTGCGGTTATCGTATGCTTTTCATTTACGATGCCTGCGGCGATGTTGGTACCGCCTAAATCCACGCCTATGGTATACATAAAAATCATTCCTCCATCATTTTATTTTGCCGTTGTTTGATTTCTTCCATCGCATTATACCCGGTTTGCTTCAGCCGGGTATTACGTGCGGCGGTTTCCATAATAATGGCCAGGTTCCTGCCCGGATGTACAGGAATGGTCAGCAGGGGAACGGAAACACCTAAAATTTCGCGCCTGTCTTGTTCCATGCCGAGGCGGTCATATTCCTTATTGCGGTCCCACAGTTCCATTTGAACTACCAGATCAATGCTTTTGGAGTCAATTACGGCACTGATGCCGTACATGTGTTCTACATTAATAATGCCTACCCCGCGGATTTCCATCAAGTTTTTAATGACCTCCGGCGCTTCACCGATCAGCCTGTTTTCGGAAATACGCTTAATGATCACTGCGTCGTCAGCTACCAGGCGATGTCCGCGCTTGACCAGCTCCAGCGCGGTTTCGCTTTTGCCGATACCGGAATCTCCGGTAAGCAGTACGCCCAGACCGTAAATATCCAAAAGCACTGCATGAATGCTTTGCATCGGTGCCAGACGCAGGTTCAGGTAGGCGGCCATTTCCGCTACCAGTCGTGTAGCAGTGCACCGGCGCGAGCGGAATACCACGGCGTTGTTTTTCCTGGCACATTCGGTCAGCTGGGGGATTTCTTCCACGTTGTTGCTCAGGACCATAAACGGAAAAGAGCGCTGGAACAGGGCGTTTAACGCTTCCAGGCGCCGGGAATCTTCGATAGACATTAAATAAGAATATTCTGCCGTACCGATGATCTGCACCCGTTTGTTATCAAAATGGGAGTGGAATCCGGTTAAAAACAGACCCGGACGGTTGACGTCGACGCACAGTACGTCCACAAATTTCTTTCCCCCGTCGCAGACAATGTCAAAGGAGAGGTCCTGTGCAAGCTTTTTGATAGAGAGTTCAGCCAATCGTATCACTTCCTTTTTTTAAATATATTCAAGAATAAGCCGGCGTACGGTTTTAGCAACGCCGTCGTTTTCATTGCTTTCTACAATAATATCGGCAGCCTTTTTCGCCTCGTCCCAAGCGTTTGCCACTGCACAAGAAAATCCGGTATTTTGAAGCATAGCGATATCGTTTCCGCTGTCGCCGAACACGATCAGCTCGTCCATGTTTATGTCCAGCTGTGCGCACAAGGCTTTCAGCGCTGTATCCTTGCCGGCTTTTAAGGAGGCAAACTCGGCAAACATGGGATCGGAGGATACGTTATGGATTTTATCTTTTAAAAGCTCGTTTATGTGTTTGCTGTGCTCTGCGATATCTGCCGGCTCGCCCATATAAAGTATTTTGGAAATATCTTTTTCTTTGATAAAAGTAAAAATATTTCCAGGAATCGGCCGTCCCATGGAAGTAGTGTGTCTAAAATACAGGTCAGAGTACTGATCCAGCGCACTGGTGTAAAGAATATCATTGATATACAGGTGCATATGGATGTTGTGCTTCAGGGCGTATGTAATCAGAACTTCAGCATATTCGTGCTCCAGGGGTTTGCTGTAGATACGTTTTTTTTCAAAATTATCATAGATTTCAGCCCCCATGGAGGTAATGGCATAACGGCAGAAAGGAAGCGCAGGCAGGATCTCTTTTAAGGAATCATACATTCTTCCGGTGCATATGATAAACGGAATTCCCGCCTGCGCAGCTGCTTCTAAAATCGAAACAGAGTATTGGCTGATAGCTGCATTATTTTTTAAAAGTGTACCGTCAAGGTCAGAAGCAATAAGTTTAAACATGGGTTCTCCTATTTTGTCGGGCAGATTTCTCCTGCGTCAACTAAAATAACGTCATCGCCGAGCTTGCGGATCTTACACCAGGGAATGATAAGATTCTTTGAGGAAGAAAACAGGTGCAGCGGACTGAACGAGCCCGGAACAACGATGGCTTCCAGACGGCAGGAATTCATTTCAATTATTATATCACAAACACACCCCAGCCGTCTACCATCACAAACATTTATTACTTCTTTTCGTTTTAATTCGGAAAACGTCATAAAAAAACCTCCGCGCTTTTTTTCAGTATATGCGGAGGTTTCGGTTTTCTTTCCCTTTTTTATTCTACGGTGACGCTTTTTGCAAGATTGCGCGGTTTATCGATATCGCAGCCCCTTTCCAGCGCCATATAGTAGGCCAGCATCTGCAGCGGAAGGATCGCGGCGATGGGGCGGAATACAGGCTGGATCTCGGGCAGATGCCAAAGAACATCGGCTTCTTTTTCTAAAATGGCGTTGCTGCCGCAAAGAAGGGCAAGCACTTTGGCGCCGCGTACCTTTACTTCGGTTACATTGCTGGCGGTTTTTTCGGCTAAATGCGCTTGGGTTGCGATGGCAACTACTAAGGTCCCTTCTTCAATCAAAGCGATTGTACCGTGTTTCAGCTCGCCTGCGGCATAGGCCTCAGAATGAATATAGGAGATTTCCTTCAGTTTCAGCGAGGCCTCCATAGCCAGTGCGTAATCCAGACCGCGTCCGAGGAAAAATACATTTTTATGCCCTGCGTTGGCATGGGCAAATTTGGCGATTTCCGGCTCTAAACTCTGTATCAGCTCTGCTACTTTGCCGGGAAGATCTTTCAGTTGGCTAATTGCCGCGCTTACGGCTTCTGCGTCCAGAATACCGCGCTTTTGGGCGATATCCAGGTATAGTGTATAGAGCATCATCAGCTGGGATACGTAGGCCTTGGTGGAGGCTACCGCAATTTCCGGACCGGCCCAGGTGTAGCAAAGGTAATCCGCTTCCCGCGAGATAGTGCTGCCTACCACGTTGCAGATGGCGAGAATACGCGCCCCCCGGCGTTTAGCTTCCCGCATGGCGGCAATGGTATCGGCGGTTTCCCCCGATTGGCTGATGATGATGACCAGGTCATCCTTTTCTATCAGAGGATCCTTATAACGGAATTCAGAGGCAACCTCTGCCTCGGTATGGATGCGGCAGTCGCGTTCTAAAAGGTATTTGGCCAAAAAACCCGCGTGATAAGCTGTGCCACAGGCTACAATAGAAATGTGCTTTAGGTTTTGAACATACTCTTGGGGCAGGGGCATATGGATTAACATGTTTTTACCGTTTTTTTCTTCAACATAGGGAGAAAGCGTGTCTTTTAAGGCAGTGGGCTGCTCGTGCATTTCCTTCATCATAAAATGCTGGTAGCCTCCCTTTTCCGCGGCCTTTACATCCCAATCTACGTGCATGGCTTCTTTGACGATTTTATTGCCAAGGCCGTCAAAGAATGCAACGGTACCCGCTTCCAGTACGGCTACTTCCATATCTTCCAGCAGATAGACGTTCCGTGTATATTCCAAAATGGCGGGAATATCGCTGGCAATATAAGAACAGCCGTTTAAAGCCCCCACGACCAGCGGACTGTCTTTGCGGGCACAGAAGATCTTATTGGGGTAGTCTGTACAAAGGATTCCCAGGGCAAAGCTGCCCTTTAGCTGCCCTAAGGTTTTATAGATGGCACTCATAATATCGCCGGTATAGTAATAGCTCAGCAGCTGCGCAGCCACTTCGGTATCGGTATCGGAGACAAAACATACGCCTTTTTTGATCAGCTTTTCCTTTAAAGAAAGATAATTTTCTATAATACCGTTATGTACAATGGCAATATTGCCCTGCTGGCTGATATGGGGATGGGCGTTGATATCTGACGGTTCGCCGTGGGTGGCCCAGCGCGTATGGCCGATGCCGCAGGTACCCTCTGCCGGATTTTTTTGCAGTAATGCTTTTAAATTGGCAAGCCGCCCTTTGGCTTTGCGGATCTGAATCGTATCTTTTGCATAAACAGCGACGCCGGCGGAATCGTATCCTCTGTATTCCAGCCGTGATAGTCCGCTGAGCAAGACGGGTACGGCCGGTGTATTTCCTGAAAAACCGATAATTCCACACATGATCGAAACCTTCCTTTCTATGGCGGAGATCGTTTTTTTACTATTATCATTATATTCATCGCTCTGTTTCTGTGCAAATACTTTTTAAAAAAACGGCTTTTTCGCAAAAGCTGTATAGATTAATTTTATACAACTTTAAGGATTTGTATAGTTTGACATAAAAAAGAGAAGAAAATAAAAATTTTGGGGATTGACTTCTTGATAAAATTTGATACTATGAAAGAAAGCAGATTTATATAAAAGCGAGGAGGAAAAAAGGAATGGAGCCGAATTTTTTTGTAACGGAATTATGGACCAATGGGATTTCGAAGCCTGTCGTACAGGGAGATGCAGTATTCTTTTCCTGGCAGTGCAGAAGTTCTGTACGCGATTTTGTACAGACGGCATATCAAATTGTAGTTTTATCGAGCGCGGAAAATGCGGTGATATGGGATTCGGGCAAGGTGGAATCCGGCCGTTCGGCCGGGATAGCCTACGAAGGGCCGTCTTTGGCTGCGGACGCGGAATATTTTTGGAAGGTACGCATCTGGAAGAAAAGCGAAGTTTCTCCTTACAGCGAACCCGCTGCTTTTTATACCGGGCTGCGCCAGGAGGATTGGCAGGCTTCCTTTATTTGGGAGGCAGAGGAAACAGAAAATTCCTTCTTGTATTTTAGAAAAGAATTTGCATTAGAAGAAAAGCCGGTTGCCCGGGCGGTATTGTACGCAACGGCGCACAATGATTATCAGCTGTATGTAGACGGGGCTTTTTTAGGCGCGGGGCCGGCAAGGGTCAACCCCTTTGTATACGGGCAATACAATCGGTACGATGTAAAGGCGCTTTTAAAGCCGGGTACAGTTTGTACCCTGGCGGCCCTAACGCATTGGCACGGCGCCTGGGAGCAGGAACGGGAAAACCCCATTGATAAGGAACCCCAGCGTACTTGGGGGGATTCCGGCGTGAACGGCCGGCCGGCTTTTTTGCTGGAGCTGCATATTACTTATGGCGATGGCACTAAACAGGTGATTGTGACGGATGAAACCTGGCGCGTATGCGCAGATGGCCCATACATCCGGGAAAATCCAATATATTTTGGAGATTATGGCGGAAAGCAGAATCGCGCATCGATCCGCTATGACGCGAACCGAGAACTTTCCGGCTGGCAGAAGGCCGGTTTTGATGACAGCCTATGGCCAGAGGCGGTAAAGCAGCGGAGCCTTGGCTACCGATTGTATGCTCAGGAGGTGGAGGATCAGCAGGAGATGGCGCATCTAACACCCGATTCTGTTTTGTTTGAAGAGGGCGTCAGCACGGCTGCGTTTGATAAATGCTATACCGGCTGGGTGAAAATTCGCTTTCCTAAAGCTGCAAAAGGCGAAGTTATTACGATTTCCTACCGGGAGGTAGGCGGCGAATTGGAGAGCGAGCTCGGCGCGGGCTACGACGTTTATATTGCCAGCGGCAGCGACGATGTGTTCTATACTCCCTTTGTGCGCCATACCAGCTTTAAATTTGTAAAGGTCAGCGGATATTCACAAAAATTAGAGCGTGAAGATATAACGGGCATCGTGGCGTATTCCTGCGCGCCGAGGGTGGGGCGTTTCCGCTGCTCGGAGCCGCTTTTAAACGATATTTATGAGATGTGCGAGCGTTCCTCCCGGCAGAATGTGCAGCAGGGTATTATCAGTGTGGATGCCAACCGGGAACAGAGCCCGTGGCTGGCAGATTCCTGGAATATTGGCATCGGCCTTTTATATAGCTCTAAAACCCGGCTGATCGATAAAGTAGTACGGGATTACGGTTATGAGCAAAGAGCATCGGGGCAGTTTTATTCCTGCAGCCCGGGTGCAATTTATGAATTGCAGGAGTGGTCCTATTACTGGGCGATGCTTTTGTGGCAGCAGTATTTGTTTGACGGCAATCTTCAGCTGCTGCGGGAATTCTACCCGCATCTTTGCAAGTTCTTGGAGGGGTATGTGCCTACTGGCTTTGAGAAACACGGTCTGTGCAGCCCGGAAGGATGGCGGGCATCGGATTACCCCAATTACGAAAATTCCGGTTATATGGAAAGCGGCGGAACCAACATCGGCATCAACAGTATGCTGTTTGGCAATTATCAGATAGCGGCCGAAGCGGCGGCTGTTTTGGGGGACGATGCCGGCAAGGAGCGTTTTACAAAAAGGGCCGAAGCGCTGCGTAAAAATATTTTGGCTTATTTGGTGAAAGACGGCGTGTTTTTGGATTGTTTAGAGAAGGAAAACACGCATCCGCTGGCCAGCGCCTGGGCCGTGCGGTTCGGCGTTCCCACGGCGGAGATGGAGCCGCGGCTACGGGAGCATTTTCAAAACGCGTGGAAAAGGGATCAGCATTTTTTTGTGGGCGGCTACGGCGGCTGTACGCTGTATGAAGCGCTGTATCGGCTGAATCTGGGGGATATTGCCCGGCAGGATTTTCAGCGGTACCGCCATATGCTGGCCGCTAACCGCACCAATTGGGAATCCTTTGGCGCGCTGAGCCGCGATAATATGGGCAACCATGCCTGGTCGGCCTATCCGGCGTATATTCTGCCCAAATTTGTTGGAGGGATTTCTCCGGCAGGGGGAGGATTTTCTGCTGTGGAGATCCGCCCGGTGTTTGAAGGTCTGCAGTGGGCGGAAACGTCCGTTGATACGGTAAAGGGAACGGTTCAAACTGATTGGAAAAAGAAAGACGGCATTTGCTTTTTGAATATAAAGCTGCCGGCTAACAGCAAGGGACTTGTAATTCTGCCGCCGGCGAAAAACTTGACCGAGGGCGGGGGTTCGGCCGAGGAGGCTCCGGGCGTGCATGCCGTGCGCCGATTGGAGGGCCGCACGGAAATTGAAATCGGCAGCGGAGAGTATGCGTTTTCATTTAGCCTGTAACAGGAAAGAGACGGATCATTTCAGCCGCGCAGAAATGCGCGGCTGTTTTACTTGCATTTTTTATAGAATGGAGTATACTATTGATGTAAAATAAACATTTTATCATGAAAGAAAGTGGCGCAGCAGTGATGCAGAAGAACGAAAAAGTAAAGAATCTCTGGAAGCTGGTGACCGTTTTAGGCGCGGCATTGATTGCCCTTATTACCGCTTTTTGTTTTTACCAACAGGTGCGGCAGGAGAGGTCTGTTCCGGCCAAGATGGATTTTTTTGAAGAAGCTTTTGTCAACCGCTTGACGCTTCCGCCGGAGGCTTGTGTCAGCATTCGGGAGTATGAGCGTGCTGAAAATCCTAATTCTGCTTATGATGTCCCGGCATTTTTCTTTTCTTCCGGCCGGTTTCAGGCGGTTGTTAATGGAATATGTGAACCGAAAAATGAAACGCACTGGATGCTGGACGATGCAATATCTCTCTCCGATGGAGGACTTTTCAGCTATTCGGATTGGTCCTGTGAAAGTGAAAAAACACAAAAGGAGCTTTCCTCGGCGGCAAAGGCCGGCATGAAATATTACAGCTGGTTTGTGTATCAAACGGATTCTGTGCACATGACATTTTTTGTGCATTGCAACCGGCCGAAGGATACAGAAGAATTAAAGCAGCTCTATAGCGATTTGGCCACGTATATTAATGAAACAGCCAAAGAATACGATGGAGGAATATAAAATATTTTTTAAAAGAGCAGAGTAGCCGCGCAGAAATGCGCGGCTATTTTACTTGCATTTTTTTTAATATTTAGTATAATATGAATAATTAAGATAACAATGTTGTGTGCTCTGTATTTTTTAAATGTATTGATTATGTAAAAATAAAGCGTATAATGGTTATAGCTATATAGGAACATGGAGCTTTGGAGAATATTATAAAATGATGAAGAGGAAATATATCATTATTTCGATTGCTGTTTTGTTAGCCGTGATTTTGAGCGGAATCCTTATTTTTTTACATCTCAATAAAAAGCCGGAAACGTATGCAATAAATAAGGAGTTGTTTGCCGAGGCCTTTTCAGGAAAAATAAAGCCTTTTCCCGAAAATTCTTTTTACAATCCGGATTGCAGAGAGGGCGTGTTTGAAGTCAACGGCATAAAAGTGGCTTATTTGATAGAGGGCGGAACATATGAGGATGAGTGGTATGCTACTGAGGAAAATTATTTAAAATACAAGGATAAGAATGGTTCTGGTATGATGGCGCTGGAAGATGGAGGGTATGCGCATTTCTATTTCGACTTGTGGGAACATATGAAGTTTAGAAGAGGGAGGGTTGAAAGCAGCAGTTCTTTCAGCGAGATTCCAAAAGGCGAAGACGTTTATGTGGAGTTTTTTGAGTATGGACGGGATAACTTTCATATCCGCTTTAGGCTGTACTGCGCCGGCGTTATCCAGGATAAAACGGAAAAAGCTATGTATGAACGCGTGGTGCAGCAAATAAATGAAAATATTATAGATATTACACAGTGGCAGAAAGAGCATGGCTACGACATTCAAGAATAAAGTGATTTAGCTATGGGGGGAGCAAACTTTTTTAGCCGCCTAAAAAAAACAGCTGCGCTTAAAAACAGCGCGGCTGTTTTGCTTGCACTTTTTTAAGATGCTTGGTATAATATGAATGATTAAAAAATATATTGTATTTTTAAGTATGTTGTTTGCATAGAACGAAGGAAGGAATGCGTATGCAAATCCTTCTGCTTATAATAGACCCAATGTGAATCGAGGGATTTCTAATTATATATATAAATAGTAAAGGAGTTGTCATGAGATGAGAAAAAAATATATTGCTTTGATAAGCATTCTTTCCGTATTTGTTATAATGGCTATAACCGCAGCAATACTCTTTTTTACAAAGCCTCCTTCAACGGTAGAATTCGATCAGGCGCTTTTGGAGGAAATATTTTCCGGAAAAATAGAATTTCCTGCAAATACTATAGTGGAGCGACAGAAGGGCTTAGTTTATGAAAATGGAAAATTTCGTGCGGAAATTGATAGTATAAGCGGGAGATTTTTTTCCGAAGAAGAGATAGCAAACGGGATTCCGGAGGAACACAGGACGAAGCGCATACATGCGTATGAGCTGAGCGACGGAAGCTTTGTCAGCTGTGACGATTGGTTTCTGCTGGAAAACGGGTGGCATTTTTATAACTGGACCATTTGGCAGGACAAGGAAATAGAAGATGGTATGCGTTATCAGAGTAAGTTTGAGTATCTGAAAGGAGACCATTCTGTAACTGTAAGCCTTCGATGTACCGACCCGAGAGATACCGAAAATATGAGAGCGCTGTATACATACATAGCTTCTTGTATTCAGGAAAATATCGTGGATCTTGAACAGTGGCAGAAGGAGCATGGATACGATCTTAAAGAATAAAGTCATTTAGCCTGTAAGAGAAGAGACGGATCATTCCGCGCAGGAATATGCAGCTGCTGTTTGCTTGAAATTGATTTTCGCTTTTGAATATGGTATTATCATATCAAATCATTCTTGCAGATAAACGATTTTTTGTACAACATATATGCGGTTAAGATATAAATACATTATTGAGTGAATTTATTTAAAAAGGAGATTAATGTGAAAAAAGGCGTTCAAATTGTTATCATTGTACTGATTTGCATCGGTTTGGTTCTTGGCGGTGTATACGGATGGAAATATTATGATGAAGTAATCCGATATCCTCAATTTATAGTTGTGGATGAGGCGGTCCTTGATCAAGCGTTATCCAATAAGATTGTGTTTCCGGAAGAGGCATATTTGCTGTGGAATAAGACGGAAGAATATTTTGAAGCAGGAAAGTTTAAGGCCTCGTATCAAGCTTATGGGGGAACCTATGAGGATATTTCCCGGCTTACAGAAGAAATGGTGACGGATTATATGCATATCGCGAATATTTTTAAGCTCAGCGACGGCGCGTATGCACAGAATCCTAATTGGATGTATGTAAAAGATAGAAAGAACAACAGCATCGATGAACAAGATCAAGAAAAATTTGACGCCGGTATGCCGTATACGGGAATTTTGGAATATCAGAATGGTTCTTTCTTTTTGGTTGTGTACATATATTGCAGCGATCCGAAGGATGTTGAAAGTATGGGACTGTTGTATCAGGCGATTGCAGAATATGTAAATCAAAATGTTACAGATGAAAGACCTGAATCGAATGCGGTAATCGGTTAAGACCTTGGTGTGACCGTAGTACTGCCGCCGGAGATATAAATTTTTGGTTATAGAAAACAGCAGCCGCGTATTCCTGCGCGGCTGCTGTTTTCTATAAAAAGCGGAACACCTTTCTTGTATGGACGCGTTTTTCGTGGGGTGCGCCAAACAATTTTTGTAAATGCCGGTAAAACATTTTTTCTTGATTATTCCGTGATTTTATCATATAATATATACATTATCGGACTTAGGAGAAGCTTATGGCATACGTTGCGCTTTATCGCCGGTGGCGGCCGCAGAGATTTGAAGACCTTGTGGGACAGGAGCCTATCGTTCGTACGCTTTTGAATCAGCTGGAAAGCGGACGGATTGCCCATGCCTATTTGTTTGCCGGTCCCCGGGGTACGGGAAAGACCAGTACGGCCAAACTGTTTGCCAGAGCGATAAACTGCCAGAATCCCAAAGAAGGGGAACCCTGCGGGAAATGTGAAGCCTGCTTGGCTGCCGGTGCAGATGAAAATATGGATATTATAGAGATCGACGCCGCCAGCAACAACGGTGTGGACAATATTCGTGATATCCGCGATAAAGTGGTTTTTGCCCCGGCGGTGGGCAAGTATAAGGTGTATATTATCGACGAAGTACATATGCTCTCCGGCGGTGCATTCAATGCGCTGCTGAAGACTTTGGAAGAACCGCCCAAGCATGCGGTATTTATTCTGGCTACTACGGAAATTCATAAGCTGCCGGCTACGATCCTGAGCCGGTGCCAGCGGTTTGATTTTAAACTGATTTCTTCAAAAGTGATTGCACAGCGATTGGAGTATGTGCTGAAGGAGAGCGGCGCCGAGTTTGAGACAGCGGCTGTTGAGCTGATAGCCAAAAGCGCCGGCGGCGGTATGCGTGACGCGCTTTCTTTGGCCGATGTCTGCCTTTCCTACTGCGGCAGCCGGGTAACGCTGGATGATGCCATGGGCGTGCTGGGAATTTCCGACCGCGGTTTTATTTTTGATTTCGCCGATGCGCTCCTTGTCTCGGATATTGCTAAAGTGCTGGAAAAGTGCCGGGAGCTTGAGGGCGAGGGGAAAGATATCAGTGTGTTTATTGCCGAACTCATGGAACATATGCGGGATATTCTGCTTTGCATGTATGCACCGGAGAGCGAGGAGCTTGTATCCCTTCCCCGTGAGATGCAGGCACGCTTGAAAACACAGACCGAACAGGCCAACGGCGAGAGACTGCTGCGTGCAGTAGAGATTCTTTCGGCTCTTGAGGCAGATATTAAGCAGCATAATCGGCCTGAAATACAGCTGGAAACGGCGATGATAAGAATTTGTACCCCTCGTACAGAGAGCGATTATTCGGCTTATGAGGACAGGCTTGCAGAGCTTGAAAGAAAAGTGAGTCAGCTTTGTGTGAACGGTTTAACCGCGCCCGAAACGATTTCTGATCGCCAAGGGATATCTCAGGAGGAGCTTCCGCCGTGGGAGACACCGTCTTCGGTGCCGAATGCCCCCAAAGATGAGCCGATGAAAGAGAAAAAGGCAAGTGCGGCTGCTGCGCCTGCACCTCGGCCGGCTGCGGCGGACAGGAACAGCAACGGCTTGTGGAATATGCTTTTAGCGCGGGTAAAGGCTTCTGATTTGCCGCTGTATATGATGATACGCGGCTTTGACGGCGCGGCTGCCGAGAACGACGGATTTACGATCTATATTCCGCAGGCGGCTGCTTCCAAGGAGGGACTGGTACGCAAGTATGAAGGTGTGCTTGCCGATCATCTTGAGGAGCTTAGCGGCCGCAGGCTGAAGGTGCATGTTGCGGTAGGGGAAAAACCCCTGAAAAACGGAGAGGAAGAACAGGATGCCGGCAGTGCAGACAGAATGCAGGCAGCGCTGGACCTGTTTTCATAAATAAACAAATAAGTTGGAGGTTTTTTTCTTATGGCAAGAGGTGGATTTCCCGGCGGAGGATTCGGCGGCGGAGGGAATATGCAGCAGCTGCTGCGTCAGGCGCAAAAAATGCAGGCGGATATGGAAAAGGTTCAGCAGGAGCTGGAGGAAACAGAGCTGGAGGTCAGCTCCGGCGGCGGTATGGTCGTATGTAAAGTGACCGGGAAAGGCGATATCGTTTCCATTAAGATTAACCCGCAGATCGTTGACCCGGAGGACGTAGAAATGCTGGAGGATACCGTTACGGCAGCCGTAAAGGAAGCACTGCGGCAGGCGGGCGAGCTTTCGGGCGAAAGAATGAGTAAAATTACCGGCGGAATGGGCGGGGGTTTGTTTTAAGTGAGCGTATATATAGAGCCGCTGGCCAGGCTTGTCAATGCGTTTTCCAAGCTGCCGGGCATCGGCGGAAAAACGGCCCTGCGGCTTGCCTATCATGTGATCAACGCGCCGGAGGAGGATATTAGGGATTTGACTCTGGCGCTGCAGGAGATCAAGAAAAAAATCAAATACTGTACACAGTGCGGGAATTTTTGTGAGGGCGAGTTGTGCGATATCTGTGCAAACCCCAGAAGGAACCATACACAGATCTGCGTCGTAAAGGATCCGCGGGATGTGATTGCCATGGAAAAAGCTGAAAGCTTTCAAGGGGTGTATCATGTGCTGCACGGAACGATTTCCCCCATGGACGGCATCGGACCTGATGATATCCGCATTAAAGAGCTGCTGAATCGGCTGGACGGTGTAGCGGAGGTCATTCTTGCTACCAATCCCGATGTGGAGGGAGACGCTACGGCAGTATATATCGCCAGACTTTTGAAGCCTATGGGGATTAAAACTACACGGATCGCCCATGGGATTCCCATCGGCGGGGATTTAGAGTATATTGACGAGGTGACCCTTGCCAAAGCACTGGATGGCCGGCGGGAGATGTAAATAGAACTTTGAGCTTTTGCGTATTTTATGGCAGAAGCTCTTTTGTTTTTTTAAAATACAAGTATGATGAAGGGAACTGCCTGCAGCTGCATCCGTTTTAAAAAACTGTGTATTGAATTCTGGAATTCGATATGATATAATCTACTACATATATTGCATGTGTTTGTAAGGAAGGATTCAATGAGACGAACGGTTCTATGCCTGCTTCTTTCCGCGGTGCTTTTGCTGACTTCCTGCAGCCGGGACCCGGATATGCCTGCGCAGGGGGTGTTGGCTTCGGCTTCACCGGCGGCTGAAACGGAGAGCTGGAGCGGCATTGATCTATTTGCTTCTGTAAAAACACTCCTTCCTGCGGAGCCTTCACCGCCTCCTCGGGAGACGGCGCAGCCGGATACGCAGCCGGAAGCCGCACAGCCGGAGTATAAGGCATTCAAGTGCCGGCGTATCAGTTTTTCCGATACCTTGCAGACGGGAATTACATTTGCTTCGGGCGGTCGGAGGCTGGCTTTGCCGCTGCCCGAAGATTGGATTGTAGAGGCAATGCCCGCGCCGGCAATGGATATTCTTTATCAGGGCAGCCGCATCGGAACGATCAGCAGCACACAGCCGTATACCGCCGTAGAAAAATATGAGCTTCGGGCTTGGGTCAGGGAGAATCTGCAAGCCGAGCGCGCTGTGTGCAAAGTAATTGAAGACGGAAAAACAGTGTATAAACGATTGTACTCCTTTACCGATACTCTGGCGCAAAGCACGATCTATGTGAGTGTGGATTATACGGCGCTGGATGACGCAATGTTTTTTATGCTTTTTGAAAATGCGGCGATTTCTGCAGAGACGGGGGACGCGCAGCATATTTCACTCTTCCCGCAGAACGGGTCGGATCAGATCTTGATTTTGGGCAACAGCTTTATTGCTACTTCGGAAATTGGCAGTTTTTTGGAGCAGTTTTTAATACGGGCGGACAAGCCTTATACACTGCGGGCGGTTTCCCGAGGCTATGCCTCGGTGGAGGATTATGCCCAGGAGGAGTGGCTGCAGGCGATTCGGGAAGGGCGCTATTGTGCCGTATTCCAATGCGGGTTGTATGCCCCCAATGATGTGGATCAATTTGTTAAGGTGAAACAGGCGTGTTCCGATTCGTATACGCGGCTGGTTCTGTTTCCCGCGCATAATGAAAATAAAAGCTTTATCCGTCAAATCGAGGACAGGCACCCCGAGGTGATCTGCCTGAATTGGCAGGAGGAGATCAACCGGCTGATTAAAAGTTCGCAGTGCAGGGCAGTGTACCGGGATTTTTGCATAGATGATGCGCATCAGCATACTACGCCGCTGGGGGGCTATGTAGGCGCGCATCTGATATATCGTGCGCTTTTTCAGGAGATCCCGCCGTATTATGTAGGGGAGACTCCGCTTTCTATGGAAAGCATCTCCTTTTATTTAGGCAGCTATACGGATACGGGAAAAGCGGAAGAAATAAAATTTGAAAGGATGTATTCCTTACGGTAGCAATGCTTGCGGAATGGACATCTTTCAAAAATAAAATACCGTATCTCTTTTAGGAAGGGAACAAAGGAAGTAAGGAGAGGATCGTAATGAAAAAACATTGTGTGCTTATATGCGCGGTACTCATATGTGCGGGAGTGTTCGGGGCCCGGATAGAGGCGAACGCAGAGGCTTCGGCAAATTTACTTAGCAGCGCCAATTCCTATATGACCAGTCCTTATAATGCCTGGTATGTTTTTCAGGAGGGGCAGATCCAATATTCCCCGGGAGAAAACCCGTATTTGATTTTTAAAACGGTAAGCGGAAAAAATTGGTGCTCTCCGGCATTGAACCTGGGCTGTGTTCCGATGGGCGGCGTGTTTCAGCTGGATTATGATATTTATCTGGTTTCGGATTATGATGTTACAAGCTTGAATAATGTAATCCGTTCCAAAAATCAGTTGAGCTTGAGTACGGCATATAATCAGTCTACGTCAAGTTATTACGGCAGTATCGGCAGACTTCAAGCCAGAACCAATCAATGGGTGCATTTTACTACTACTTTTGGTATTCGGAATGAAGAAAGCCATTTGCTTTCACAGGAGGCGATGTTCTGCTTTGATAATATCGGTGCGGATATTGCCTATATTTACTTGGATAATGTGGAGCTGCGCATTTTAGATTATACCTATACGGCTACCATGCAGCCGATTGATCCGAACGGGGAGCTGAATCCTACGCCTGTGCCTACCCCGCGTTTATTTGCTTCTTTACCTACGGCACCGCCTACGGTACCGCCTGCGGTTTTACCTACAATACCTGCGGTGCAGACGCCTGTGCTTCCATCCGCCGCCCCCACGGTTGCAGCGGAGACCGCAGCACCATTTTCTCCTGCCGCCGGGGACGGGGAAAATCTGTTAGAGCCTGCTTCTTCTTCGTTCGAAGGGATTGATCCGGGAGTAGAGGTCTCATGGGTGAAGCAGAACGGTACGCTGAAGATTGATGAAAATGGGTATGAAGGCAGCTGTTTGACACTTTGCGATATGTTCAGCGGGGATTCCCCGTATTTAAAGCTTTCTAAATATATTACGGAACCGGGCGTGTATACGGTTTCTCTGATGCTGCGCGTTACTTATGCCGGAAATGCCGAATTGGCTGTTCCGTCCCTTACTTTGCAGAGCAGTACGCCGGGCAGCATGTTTTCTTCCTCCCGCGATGGGCGTTATTTTTGCGATATTGCCGTTGCATCGCAGGCACTGGAGGATCAGCAATGGTATGAGGTTTCCGGAAGTTTTACCGTTGAAGAGCTGCCGGGGAAAAATGCCCAGTGGATGCTGTTTGTTTCGGGACTTCCTGCACAGGTACAGCAGATCAGCATCGATAATGTTTCCCTTGTCCGCAGCGGGGTCAAAGTAGAAAGGACACCGATGCAGACGGAGGAGACGCAGGAGCAGAAAAATGTTTCTCTGCCCGCCGGCTGGATTATTGGGTTAGGTTCGGTTGGCGCGGCGGGAGTGATCTGTTTGGCTGCAACGCTTATTTTGCTTGGCGTAAGAAGAAAAAAAGACCGGCGGGATCGGTCTTCCAGAGAGAATGACGAGGTATCCCGGCTTTTTCAATAGATTGATAAAAAAATCACTTCTGCACAAAATAAGCAGAGGTGATTTTTATGCGCATTTTTAAATATTTTTTACTGGTTTTAGGAGCATTTATTGCGGCCATGGGATATGTGCTGTTTATTCTTCCCGCGTCTTTGGCACCGGGAGGTGTGAGCGGTATCGCCGCGCTGATCAATTTTATTACGGGTTTTCCGGTAGGAATTTCGATTCTTTTGATCAATATCCCGCTGTTTCTTTTAAGCCGGAAGCATTTGGGAATGGAATTCGGCATCAAATCTTTGATCGGGACAATCGCTCTTTCGGTTTTTATTGATGCGGTGCCGATCAAAAGCCCGGTAGAAAACGATCCTTTGGTCTGCGCGGTGTTTGGAGGCGTGCTTACGGGCCTGGGGCTGGCTCTTGCATTTTCCTCCGGCGGCAGTACGGGCGGCGTGGATATTCTGGGTAAACTGGTACACGCGCGGCGCCCGGAGATGAGCCTGGGATCGATCATGCTGGCTACAGACGCGGTTATCGTGTTATGTTCTATGCTTGTTTCCGGTATTATGACGGGTCTGTATTCGTTGATCGCGGTATTTTTTTCCACTAAGACCATAGATTATATATTGAATGGGTTTTCCAGTGCAAAAGCCTATTGCATTATCAGCCGCGAAAATGATAAAATCGCCCACCGCATCATGCAGGAGCTGGAACGCGGGGTTACTGTGCTGGAGGGACACGGTGCTTATACGGGAAATAAAAATAACATGCTTATCTGCCTGATACAGCGGCAGGATATTTCACGGCTGAAGCAGATCGTAAAGGCTGAGGATACCGGATCCTTCGTGTTTGTGCTTCCGGCTTCTGAGGTAATGGGTAACGGATTTTCAATAAAAAATTGACATTTGAGTCGCGTTTGTGATAGAATGTTTACAATAAGTGTTTTAGGAAGGGGAGTGTGCCGGTATGAAACGAATGGTTTCTCTTTTATGCGCGGCGGCACTGTTTTGTCTGGTATTTTACGGGACTGCGGCTTCTGCCGTTACCGGAAGCAATCTTCTGCCCGCAGATGCCAGTGAAATGCATCCTTCCAATGCGTATTGGTTTCCCTTCGGCGGTGAACTCGAATACCGGCAGGTAGAGGGAAACTCTATTTTAGTCTATCCAACGCTTCCCGGCAAGAGCTGGTGTTCGCCGGCTGTTGAAATTTTTAACCTGATCCAGGCGAGCGGTGCAGGCGAATACCGGATAGAATTTGATATCATGGTTTCTACCTCTCAGGCAAGTACCGGACTTAATACGCTTTTTCGGTGTACGAATCAAACCAGCTTGTGTACTTCGGCCAATGATGATAAAAGCGAATTCCGCGGCAGTTTGGGAAGAATTGATGAAATCAGTAATAACACCTGGCGGCATTTTTCAAGCACCTTTGGCGTAAGCAGAGAAGATATTGTCGGCAGCAACAGCTGGATTCTTTGCTTTGATGCCATCGGAGAGGATATTTCCTACATATATCTTGATAATGTGAGTTTGGTGAAGCAATCAGAAAATTATGCATCGCCGGCGCCGACGCCGATTCCGCCGCAGCAGAATTCCGATCCGCTGATGGCAGTGACCGATGCTAAAATTTCTGCGGATAACGGTACGAATCTGATCGAAAAAGCTTCCGCTGATTTTGATGCTATCTCTGATGCCAGCGGCTGCCGTTGGTTCCCTTTTCAAGGGGATGCCCTTACTGTGGAGAAGACCGGGTATCAGGGAAATTGTATTACGATGTACAACGTACGGTATTCCTGGTGCTCTCCGGCACTTAATATTTATCCGTATATTACGCAGAGCGGACAATATATCGTAGCAATGCTGATCAGGGTTGAATTTAACGGCACTGCCTCCAGTCCGTCGCTTACACTGCGGGGGGACAGCCAGAATTCTTTTATTCAAAATCATAATACGCAGTTTTTTACAGGGATCGGCGGTACCCAGGAGAAGATTGTATCCGGTGAATGGACGGCAGTTTCCGGTACTTTTACAGTTACTCAGGGGGATTTGGCAGGTGCACATCATTGGGCGCTGTGCCTTGGAAACTTGCCGGAAGATACGGTAAGCGTAAGTATTGATGGCGTTTCACTTGTCAAGGATGGAAATGTGCAGCCACCGGCGAGTGGAGAACAGCAAAACAACCAGAATGGTCAGAATGAATTGAACAGCAGTATGGAAACAGGAAGTAAAGTGATCTTCAATCCGCTTACTTGGGCTGCGGCGATCGGTACGACGGGAGTCACACTTAGTCTTGTATTGGTGGCGATCGCGTTTAAAATAAAACGGAATCGAGCAGCTCAGTCGTCAGAATCCAGCTCCTGAATATTCAGTTCAGATTCGGCCTGTCCGAAGTAATGGCTTTGACCATCGGATAGATCACTTAAAAACGGCAGCAGTTTAAGAGCCAGCTCACCCTCCATCGGGCTGTAGCGGCCGTCTTTCTGTTCCTTTAATATAAAGAGGGCAGGCAGAGAATCTTCCTCCTCCATAGGCACTGTTGGATCCAGAAATACAGTATATTTTTCACCGTTGCATAAAAAGCTTTTGTATTTTAACAGTTCAATAACGGTACCATCGGCAAGTTCCACAGTATGCAAAGTAATTAATCCTTATTGTTTCGTTTATGATACTACATTAAAGCATAGCAGGGCAAAATGTCAAGCACTGTTTTTTAGAAAATGCAAAGAATAGAAAAGGAGAAGCAAAAATGAAAAAAGTAGTCTCATTATTTTTGAGCATGATGCTGGTGTTGGGTACGCTTTCTGTTACCGCATTTTGCGCACCGGAGGAACCGTTTACGATTGCGGGTGCTTTGGGAGATGATATGGTACTGCAGCGGGATGCGGAAATCTGTATTTGGGGTACCAGCAGTCAAAAGGGAGCAGAGATATCGGTAACATTTAAAGGAAAGACGACCAGCACAACCGTAGATGAAAACGGAAAATGGCAGGTAATGCTGCCGAAGGAGAGCGCCGATAAGAACGAGAGTGAGCTGACAGTTACCTTAGGGGATTACAGTAAAACCCTGACCGGTATCTTAGTGGGCGATGTATATTTGGTTGGGGGACAGTCCAATGCCGAGCTGACGCTGGGAAGCGTAGCAACGGAATATAAATCCAGCCAGATCAGTCAGATGATCAGTGAGCAGGAGGGAATGATCCGTTATTTTACACAAACACGGAATGATGCAAAAAGCAATAAGGAGGCAATGGCTTCTCCCCAGGAAGAACCTCTAAAAGGAAAAAAATGGAGAACAGAATCCCGGTCAACGGCGAATGCCTTTTCAGCAATGGGCTTTTTCTTTGCTCATAAGATGGTAAAGGAAACGGATGTGCCTATGGGAATGATTATGGTAGCTTCTGCGGGATCTCCTCTGAGCCAGCTGATGAGCGCACAGGCTGCAGCCACTGCGCAGTATATGCGTTATGAAAATGATATTCCCGTTTCGGGCATGTATAACGCGCTGATGCATCCGTTTATTCATATGACGATCAAAGGAATGATTTTTTATCAGGGAGAAAGCGAAGCCGGTCTTGCGAAAAGTGACTATGGAAAATATAATGAATATATGAATATTTATGTAGAAGATTTGCGGCAGAAAATGGATCAGGATTTTCCTTTTTACTATGTGCAGCTTTCTTCTCACGGCGGGCAGGGATTGACCAGCTGGCCGCAGATTGCCGAGCAGCGTGCCGTTCAGTTCGATGGGCTTTCTGTCGTTAAAAATTCCGGCATGGTGGTTTCTATGGATCAAGGGTATCAGGACGGTGACCCCGATTGGGCGCATCCGCTGTATAAGCAGCCTGTTGGTGAACGGCTTGCCACGCTGGCATTAGCCAGGGATTACGGCATTGGGGAAGAGGAGCAGGTTTCTTCGCCTATGCCGGAGTATGCTTATAAAACAGAGGAAGGCACGGTTGTTCATTTTAAAAATACAGCGGGCGGCCTTAAAAAGTTAGGCAGCGCAGAAACATTGAAGGGCTTTAAAGCAATTGTGGCTACCGGCTACAGTGATGTGGAGGCTACGATTCTGAATGAAAATGAAGTTTTACTGAAGACCAATTCCTTCAGCGGTCTTTCCGGTATCGGTTACGGTTTGGAGCTGCTTGCTTTTGTTGATCATGAGGAGGAAAAATATATTGCCAATCTCGGCAACGGAAGCGATCTTCCAGCCCCGACTTTTAAAATTACCAATATTTTGGATGAGGCACCGAATGGGAATTCTGATGCAGAAACTCCTGGCGGAGATCAGACGGCGGAGCCTTCCGGAAACGGAACAAATGGCGAAACAAGCAGTGACACCGGCCTTATTATTGCGATCAGCGCAGCGGTTGTCATCGTTGCGGCCGCTGTTGTGGCAGCGATCATTATTAGCAAGAAAAAGGATAAAAAATGAAATGTATGCCGGATTCTGCGGCAGGCTGTAAAGCAGAGTGTAATCGCGCTGAAAAAGAAATTTTTCAGCACGATCTTTTACAGGGTATATCCTTGAAAATTGGAGGGGTCTTATGAAGAAATGGTATCATGAGGAATATGCGTGGGAAATTGAGGTAATAGGGTTTTTGCAAGGGGATCGTACGGAGAATTACTGCCGCAACGGAGAGGAGATAGGCGATCTATATACCTGCACGTATGGCTGCCCGGTTAATCAGCAGGGACAGGGGATTTGCTCCAAGTGCATGATGGTGATGTTTCCGGTCATGGAGGCTGTTAGGAGCGGCGGAAATTTAGAAAATATCGGTGGTGACAGCAGGTTCAGTAAAACTATTGTGTGCCCGGATGGCTGCGTTCTATTCAGGCTTACAGCAAAGCCTCTTGGAAATACAAATTTTTATAAAGTCAAATTTCAAGAGCAGTAATCTTCTTTCCGGGAGGTCTTTGCCCTCTTTTTCTTCTTTATACATATGAAAATGAGTTTGTTTTTTAATAAAGGGCTTTCCATCCTTGCTATGCGGAAAGCCCTTTGCTGTAAAAAAAGGATTTACTAAGCTTCTTCTAAAAAATATGCCTGCGTATTGGCGTTTCGGCCGAAAGGATCTGTTACCGTTAAACGAAAATATCCATCGTCCGGATCCAGAGAAAATACGGCTTCCGTAAGAGGTGCATCCCCTTTAGCAAAGTATGCCTGGCTTCGGCGCCCCATTGTGCTGAGGGAGATCTGTGCTGCCGGAGAACATTGCAGTGCCACCTGATTTCCCTCTATTTCCAAACTGAAAATCTCGGGACCTTGGGAAGCATAAAAATTTCCCTGCTCCAAAGCAGAGATCACGGCTTCATAGGTAAGGACGGGTGCGTTGAGTTGTATCCAGCCGCCGAAGGAGTCGTTTTCCGGTGCATCTAACGCCGTCAGATTATGGGAATCATCACAGGCCGTACAGAAAATACGCTTTTCTGCACGCAGGAAGTCATCCAGTACGTTGATATTATACTCATAAATACCGTCTTTTACGGAATGGTGATTGTATACCTCGACGGCAAACAAACCGTCGTACTGCAGATACTGTACGGCATTTTCCAAAGACCAGTTCGGATGGTTATAGGCAACTAAAAAACCTGCTTCGCCGGCCCTTTTTATAATATCATTGATCCCCTCTGCGGAGTAGATGCGATCGAATTCACCGTTATGGCGTATCAAATGCTCTACATTTGGGTTGATATAGTGGTTATAAAGGCTGCTATAGCAGGGTGTAACGGTATTGTGCTGTTCTTTTGCATATAGATTCAGATGACAGACGCGCATCCGTTTGTTTTTTAGGGATGAAATCCGCGGATTTTCCTTAATGGCGATCTCGCAGGAAGTGAGCGTTAAAAAATTTTCGTCATCGAAGGCTGAGTTATCAATCAAATGCTCGTGGTCTGTGAAGGCTACAATGGAATATCCTCGTTTTTTGTACGCTTCCTTCAGCTGTGCGACGCTCAGTGCGCCATCGGAATTGGTGCTGTGGCAGTGCAGGTTCGCTTTAAAAAAGCGCTGCGTTGGATCAAGCAATATTTTTTTCATGCTTTTCCCTCCTATAAAAATATGAATTGATGCTTTTATTAAAACGGATTTTAGTCCAAAAGTCAATTTAACTTTTTGTGGCCAAAATATATCGCTGCTTTTTAGGGCGGAAGAATTGACAAATTGATTTTTTTATGTATAATATTATTGCTTATTTATGGAGAAGTACCCAAGAGGCTGAAGGGTCTGGCTTCGAACACCAGTAGACGGCGAATAACCGTGCGAGGGTTCAAATCCCTCCTTCTCCGCCACGTCGCCGCAAGCGATATATCGCTTGCGGCGACTTTTTTATAAAGTACTCATTCCGCTGCGGTTCCTTTTCCCTAAAAGGTCACGCTGCGCCTTCTCTGCTCGCCTGTAAACGTACTCACTGCGTTTCGGCTTGCTACTTCGGGGTATAAGAGTTTCACCCCACTTGCCGTAAAAGTTGGAAAATCTTTTTTATGTACCTTGCACATTGTCGAAAGAAGTGAATTACTGAAAAGTGATTGATTTCTTTCGCTTTTATGGGTAGTATATGGATAAGGTTATTTTGCCGCTGTCTGTAGTAGCAGGTATAAATTTTACAAATTTATCGAATCAAATCTAAAATTTGCGACTTATAAGTGAAAGATTTTAAAATGAGGTGAATAAATGCAATTAGCAGCCATTCAGGAATATATGGAGTATTTGTTTTGTGTCGCTCTGAAGAAATGCGGGAACTTAAACGATGCTGAGGATCTGACACAAGAGGTGCTGCTTGCTGCCTTGCAATATCCGAAGGAAATTGTACATATAAAGCCGTGGCTTTGCATGGTATTGAATCATAAGTATTATGATATGCTTCGAAAAAAGTACAAGCTGCCAACCGTTAGTATGGATCTTGTTCCGGAAGAAGCGGAGGCGTGGAAAGTACAGGAATCTGACGATAGGCCGGATACTGCATCTATTCGCCGTGAGGTTGCCTATCTTGCAGAGAAATATCGCAATGTTATTGTGCGCCATTATCTGCAAGGTGAGAAGGTGCAGGATATTGCCGATAGTTTAGGGGTGCCGAAAGGTACGGTGCTTTCCCGCCTTTCAAGCGGCAGAGAACAAATGCGGAAAGGATTTGATGAAATGAAGTTGTATGAAAAACAAAGCTATCAACCCGATAGGCTTGAAATCAGCTGCCATGGTTGTCAAGGCTTTCACGATGAACCTTGGTCGTTAATTGCAAATGATTTGATGAAGCAAAATATCTTGATTGCGGCTTATGAAAAACCTTTGAAATGCGTAGAAATTGCAAAGGCGTTAGGGATTCCTACCGCCTATATAGAAAAGGCTGTTCATGACTTGACGGCATCGGAATTGATGAAAAAAGTCGGAAATAAATATTTTACCGATTTTATGATTACAAAGCCCGAAGATATATTAAAAGGACTTGATGAAGAAATCAAGCTGACAGAAACGCACTATTTTGATATTTTGCGTAGCGTGAACGAATATCTCGGGCAATTGCGGACTCCGAAATTTCTTTCACGGCTTACCGAAGGAAAAAGAAAAAAACTGGAATATTATTTTATCCTGCACTTATTTTCATCCGCACTTTACACAGCCACGCAGCGAATTATTCCGTCAAAAGAGGAATATCCGCAGCGCCCGGACGGCGGCAGGTGGATCGCGGTAGGTTCGCAGTATCCGCAAGATTTTGATTTTGAAAATTACCGTTTTGCAAAATATTGTTATGGCGGCTTTAGAGGGGCTTATTTAGAGGGCTTTCTTAATGCGAAGTCGATTGATTTAAAAATTTATGATGTACAGCCTGATTTAAATAAATATCAACATGGTCCGGTTGAAATACACGACGATGAACTTGCCAAGTTGCTCTATATCATAGCAAGAGAAATTCCTTTTGAAAGCACAGGCTTTAACCTAATGTTTTTAGAGGATATTCCGCACCTAAGTGAGTGCGGAATTTTAGGCAGTGAAAATGGAAGACCGTTTATCAAGGTGCCAATGTTAACACCTGAGGAATATAATGTTTTTGATAGAATTAGAATTGAGCATATGCAAACTATGGCAGACATGTTTGAACCATGGCTGCGGGAAATATTTCCCCAATTAAAAATAAGAATTCCCAAACATCTTGAGGGACGTATTGCAGAATTTAGGCAATATTCTTGTTATGCGATACCAATGGCCTTTATAAAAAAGGCGATTCAAAGCGGTGATTTTAATGAT
>ERZ1673696.905-NODE-905-length-28150-cov-12.343940_pt1 | contig 28150 bp, 28 predicted proteins | sample MGYA00580226_ERZ1673696 | MGnify/ENA primary metagenome ERZ1673696 (study PRJEB41218, sample SAMN15661743) | gut metagenome | host: Homo sapiens | place: Canada: London | collected 2015-08-20/2019-03-30 | study: EMG produced TPA metagenomics assembly of... | reverse complement strand
CAATTGCCTTGTTCTTGATACTCTCAAAATCAAATTCTTCTTTCATACAAAAAAACCGTGTTAGCAAAGTTAATATTTTACTCTTTGCTGACACAGTTTAATTTACATCCTCCAAAGTTCGGCCTCCCTCCCTTATTTTTCTCCTCAATTTATCCAATCCACTACAGTATCTCCCTTATAGCCTTTTTCCCATACAAACTAGGCATAAGCGATAGCATTCCCATTTGTCAGAGCTGCTGTAAAAGGGTCAGTCTATTTTTCATTGATAAATCAAGAAAGATATTTTTTGTATTCCTCCCTAAGCTGTTCTTGTATAGAAATAATTATATATTTCTGATTCGCAATTTCTTTTGAATAATCCTGTAAAACAAAAGCTTCTTCTTTCTGTAGCTGTTCATACGCTGAAAGATTATTTTCCAGATCAAGTTTAGATATCTTTTCTTCTATTTTTAAGATTTCTGTAAGTTTGTCATTTATACGCTCCAATGATTCTGTTGCATGAAATTTTCTTTCAATCTCCTGAAAGTCATAATACAAATATAAAGGGTTAAGCCTACTTACTGATTCTTCAAATAGATTATTACATTTCATTATTAATTTTTGAAATGTAAGCCATGTAGTTTGATTGCATGTGTCTATTCCCTTGATTGTGAATTGCATCATATTATATGTATCCAATGCTTCTTGATACCATGCTATCGCTTTTTCCACTACATCTGTTTTTCTTTTAAACACTTGCATTTTTAGTTCTCTTCTATACTGATTATGAGCATTCAGCATATCAATAACTGATTTATAATAGCCAATGTAGTAACAGAGCCAATAAAACCAGCGGATATTAATTCGGAAATATTCATTCTTATTTAATTGGATAGTATTATTAGAAAGAAACACATCAGAATAAAATAAGTTCAATAAAGATACCATTTATTATTATAGTACAGAAAACTCTAAACAAACTAATTATCTTGATAGTGGTATAATCCGTATCCTTGGAGCTATCTGGATCGGAAAATCTTTAGCCACCAAAAGAAACAATACAGCGATGTCTTATGCAGGAATTCTATGTAAGGTAAGAGTAGAGAAAAACAGGACCAGATCATTCATAGAAGAGTTTATTCCGAATTATAATATTACTGAAATTATTGAATACATCTACTCACATAATACTTTCGGATGTGAACGTAGAAAGTATAAATCAAGAAAGAAATAATAATTAGGTAGTAAAATCAATGACATTTTATATTCCTTTCCTGCCAAGTCATTAAACCTTTAAGAATATCCTGTGCAGATACATGAATCTGAGAATAAAAAACAGAAGTATAAAATTGGCGGCTGTCAGCCACACGGGATAATATGTTTCCAGATATTGTTCCAAACCATAAGAAACAGAATGAACCACACAACGGAAATTCACGGTTTCTCCCAACAGGTAGGCGGTAATGGAGTTCATACCATATATTTTCAACCATTCCAAACCACGGCGATGTCCCCTGTAGTCCACCCAATAGTAGAAAAACCCCATCAGCAGGAAACAGTACCCCCCGGAAAGTAGCGTCATGCTACATGACCATATCCTCTTAATAATCGGTGTCTGCCAGCTCCACAACCATCCGCCCGCAACCAGTAGCAGTCCCATGACAAAAAGTCGTTTTACAGTTTTCCGTCTATCGTTTTTCCCTCCCTTCATTATCTGTCCGGCAAACGTGCCCAGCATCACTGTCACACCGAATGTCAGGCTACTCCATATCCAAGTGTAGGTGGGGTCGCCCCTGAACCTTCCCAGTATGGTCGCATCCAGACGGCTAGCAAAATTGCCTTCCGGAGTTAAGTCCCCAGCAAAAGTCATTGGCAACCAGTACGCCAGCAGGAGAATGGCAGTACCCAATACCTGCATCCGAACCGTACAATGCAGCAACAGCAGTGCCGCTATCAGATAGCCGACCGCTATCGCCTGCAAGGTATTGTTGTATAGGTAAATGTGCTCCCAGTCAAGTCCCAGGAGATTTCCCTGTACTACCATACCAAGTAAAAACAACAGCAGGAAACGTCTGGTAATTTTACGGTAAACCGCATTCCTGTCTGAAATGTCCTTGTACTTGGCAAAGGAGAACGGCATGGAAACTCCTGTCATGAATAGGAACAGTGGCATCACCAGATCCCAAAAACGGAATCCCACCCATACCTCATGGTCAAACTGGTAAAGGACGGGAGTCATCCATGGAAAGTCCGTCTGCTGTCCAAAAGACATCAGCACCGGTTGAAAAAATACCAACAGAAATAGGTCAAGGCCTCTCAGCATGTCAAGAGAATCCAGACGGGAAGATGTTTTTATGGAGTTCATAAACGTATGTCAGTTCTCATTTCTTGTATTTCTTTTTCATATTTTCGAACCGAATATCTTTGATGGAAAAAGCATGAGGTAAAACATTGTCCTTAATTTCTACTTTCTTACAGCCATTCAAGATAAACAGTTCTTTTTGCCCAGCATTCGTGCCTGGCAACAGTTCCACTTCATTATCCTTGAATATCAATCCTTCCGTACTTTTGGCATAGAGCACCGAATTTCCGGCAAGTTGGAAGCGGTTGCCTATGATGCGTACATTTCGGTGTACGGGACGGTTGGCATCCACCACCGTGTTCGACGGATGAAGAGCGATGACGGCATTTTCGGGTCCGCCGTTATAGGCACAATCTATAAAGGTGTTGTTCTCTATTAACACATCCTTCACGGGACCGGACTCGTACCATCCTTCCGCATCTCCCTCTATCAGGATAGCGCTCATGCCAGTCTTGTAATAGGTATTGCCTGCAATAACCACCTTGCGGGGAGTAGTCATAAGCGTACCACGCGTGCTGGTACGGGTGAAGTAGCAGTTGCGAATCTCCACTTCGGGCGTGCAGCTCATGTTCTCTACACAATCATGCTCCAGCTCCAGTGCCTGGGGAACCGGGCGGTCCAGAGCTATTTCCACCGTACGGTCGGTCAGCCGCCTCACCGAAGTCACCGTAGCCATAGCGAACCGTTCCATAGTAGATGCCTTGACAAAAGCCACCGTATCTCCCGAGAAATAGGCATTAAAACCGTAACTCTGACCGTGCATGAAGCGCAGTTCCAAAGTCCGGTCATCCACCTTTTTCACGGCACGCAGATTGGTTCCATGCACATTGATAGGGTCATCCTGCGCTCCGGCATACCGACACCCGAAGATACTGATCTTGCCGCTGCATCCAGAAAAGTGCATGAAGTCAGCCGAGGAGGCCAAGATACGTCCACTTTCCTCCCTGGGAGCACATGTCACGTTCCTCATTGTAATATTTCGAGTATATTGGCTGACAATGCCCAGTCCATGCATGTAATGTATGCTCACATTCTCCAATGTTATGTCCTGACTTTCGTAAATGAACATTCCCACCTGATCACGGATAATATCGCGCACCGTCAGCGTATTGCCTACCTTGGGACGGAAATCCGCAGGAGTGTCAAAACGAACAATGCCCGGAGCCACTTCCTCCGCCTTGGCTGTGACAAGGGTATTCCATCCATGACTATAGAAGAAGTGCTTGTTTTCAGGATCATACTCTATGCAGTGGTTTCGGTTTGAACGCCATCCTTCACCATACAGATGAATATTTCCATTCTCTATCTCGTAGCGCGAATCACGGTGCAGGCTCACTTCCACTCCGTTGTCATCTACCTTGGTATAGGTGATTTCAGAACCTCCCGGCCGTTCAAAATCGATATGCAGGTTCCGCAATTTTATCTGTTTACTGTGTGCAAAAGCTATCATGGTCATCTTGCCATGAAACATCAGCGTCGCATCATTTCCCTCAATGGTCAGTTCCTGCATCTCTTCAAAGAACAATCCGATGGTCTTTACTTTCGAGGGACATTCCTGCTCCGTAGAAGTGTTGGTGATAAAATATTCCTTGCGAACGGCATCCTCCGGCCAGAAATCGTAGCGCCCTTTTTTAAACACAAGCACTTTGGCGTTCTGCCTTTTGCAATCGTCAATAACGGCACGCAGCCTTCCGGTCTGGTTTTCATAAGTATAAGGACGAATACCGTAATCGGAAACGAACACGGTGTCCTGTTGTCGGGCCTGCATACTGACGGATGCCAGCAAAAGGGAAAAAATTGCAATCAGGGTTATCTTCATAATATATGAATTACAAGGTTATTGAATATGTTCTTTAATAACACAAAGATAGCAAAATAAAATTATTGAAACCTTTTCTTCTCATTCTAAATAATGAACAATACCCGAATTTTCACAAATTCAGGTATTGTAACACAGTTATGTTTAACCAGCATTCATTCTGAATGCCTTTTTTATTTATTGAACTGAACTATTTTTATGGTCCATATTTTAGTATTTCCATTGGCCGCCTCCACTTGGAACTTGCGCTCTTCGCTCCAGTCATCAGGACTTCCCAGTGCGGCACTGCCCTCTATCGGAGTAATACGTGCGGCTGTTGATACTGTAACTTGCCCCCATAACGGATTGGTAGATATTTGATTGCGAATGGTGTTTGTAAAATCCCCCCCAGCCTCCGGCACAGTCACTATAACTTTTATAATTCCGGATTCAGAGTTTACCTCACAGGTAGTGTTCAAACGTACCTCCTTCACTATCGGCTCCTGAGTTACAGGGTCTTTTTCATCACTTGCCCAACGGTAATAAAATTGGACTGCACTAATTTCCGCCTCCTCATAATTTGGCAGGTCCTCCCAGTCACATGAATTCAATAATGGCAGACACACAAACAATATTGTCCATTTTATTGCAATAAATTTTATTTTTTCCATATTCCACTTTTATAAATTACACATTATTATTCCCAACCCGGATTCTGATCCGAATCTTTGATTGCAGAATTTGCTTGAATAACTGATTTCGTAATCGGAAACAGATAAGAACGAACATCAAATTTGCGGTCATCATTGGAAGATTGTACATTACCCACAAACGCCGCTGTTCGATCCGTCGTGATTTCAATGAAAGTCGCGGGTTCTGTCAACTCATCAATGACACTGCCAGGCTCTTTATTATCATTCGCCTCCTTACCATATTTACCCCAACGTAACAAACTGAAATACCAGTCCCCTTCCCAAAACAACTCCACACGGCGTTCTATTTTATAGTCTTTCCAAGCCTCAGCCAAAGTCGCGGCTTCCGATGCGGGCAAACCTCCATGAACTGTTCTGGTCTGATTCAATACAGCTACCGCCTCCGAAACTTTATTCAGGCGTAGAAGCGCTTCCGCCTTGTTAAGCAACGCACGTCCATAACGGAACAAGATTTTATGATAATTCGTATAAACATTATGGAATGGTCGTGGATTCCAATCCGTATAAATATATTTACGCATATTATAATTGGTCAAGGGTACATGGTCACCCGCATATGTACGTGCAGCCCACCGGCTCATATTTCCATGTGAATAGGTCGTTATCTCCTCACCTAAAAATGTAGAGCCGTCATGTACTATAGAGGCATCGAAACGCTTGTCTCGATACTGATACATCAACTCACTTATATTCTTGCTTTTATCTGTTACCTCGAAGGCTTTAAAATATTTACCCCCGTTGAATTCCGCTTCGTCCTTATGTTGGATTCGTGCAATCGCCTGCTCACGTGTCAGCGCTCTGGTATTCTCCACGAATTGAGAGGCCTCATACCAACGTACAGCCTTTTTTGTCTTCTGGTCAATTACTAAATAGTCATCCACCAGGTTCTGGCTTGGAGTATGATCAAGCCAGCACTCAAACATATCCGCAGTCTTGAACAACGGTCCGCACCCAGTAAGTGTAAGATTGCTGTTTAAAAGGTTCGGAATCAAGTTAATCATGTCAGTGCCTGAAACGGTCGTAGCGTCCTTACTCCAATATTGGGCTAGAATTGTTTCCGATGAAGTGTAAGCTCCCTTCTGATTGAATATACTTTCATAATCGGGGTCCAGTGACACGCCAGTCAAAGCGTCAACAGCTTCTATAGCCTCCTGATAAAGACTCTTTCCGTTTACGTGCAGCACGGAGGCATCATCTGTATAGGCTGCGGCTGTCAAACAGACTTCTGACAAGAATGCACGGGCTGCATTCTTTGTAAGACGACCACTGATAGCTGTTTCAGGCAATCCAGAAATCGCCTCTCGGATATCTGTCAATACATGCTGGTAACTTTCTACAATATCTTTTGTAAGCGGAATATTGAACTCGTCATCCTGATCCAATACACGGTCCACCCAAATATAACGTCCACCTTTACGGGCCAAATCATAATACAACATTGCCCGCATCATCTTAGCCTCTGCCACGAACTGTGTTTTATAAGTATCATGCAATGTTGATTCTTTCATCTTTTCTATAATCAAGTTACAATTTCGGATAGCTGTAAAACGACCGCTTAACCCCCAATTATAAGTATTCTCCATCAATCCACGGGCCTCACCCGGACAAGCTGCTCGACAGTTCACCATATTGTTACTGAAAGTCTTGTCCCAAGACACAAAATCCAAATAAGGAGAGTAAGCATTTCCATAATTGCCGATAACAAACGCGTCAACAGTTTCTTTGGTTTCCCAGACTATAGTTTCAGGGAAGCCTTCAGTAGGTTCGGTATCCAGAAAATCACTGCATCCTGACAAACCGGTAATTCCAAGCAGGAAAAGAGGCAATATGTATCTATTTTTCATATTTACTATTGTTTTTGAGTATATTGACTAATGTTAAAAACCTATATTCAAACTAACCGTATAGACTCTGGAAATAGGATAAGTATATCCATTGCCACTTGACCCAGACTCGGGATCAAACCCCCATTTCTTGGCAGGGCTGAATGTCAGCAGGTTATATCCAGCAAGAGAAAGATTGCATCGGGTCATCCAAGGTACGTTTTTCAACAGTTTATGTTTGAAGTCATATCCGATAGACATATTTTTTAGACGGATATAACGTGCATCCACCAACCAAAAGTCTGTTCCCACAAAATTGTTATTCCCGTTAAAGCCCGCTTGTGCATGTTGGCGGGGATAAAGGGCATCACGATGGTCTGGAGACCAGATATCTGTCTGGAAATCATAAATGACGGGCTGGTAGTTGCTATTCCCCCCCATCAAAATAGCGTCCACATAAATATTGTAGTTAGTGGCTCCCTGCCACAACATATTAAATGACCATCCTTTATAACTCATATCCACATTGATACCATAATTAGCACGCGGAGCGGTTCCGTCTCCCATCCGATACTGGTCATCGCCGTCAATCTTGCCGTCACCATTAAAATCGTAAAACTTCAAATCACCCGCCATCAGATTAGTGGAGCCGTTCCGTTTGGGATTATTCATCACATCCATATAATCTGTGTAATATCCTAAATTTTTATAATAAACATTGGTATATGCACCTGCCTGTGTACTACGCTTATACGGATTCTTCAGATTGACTTCGGATTCATTCGGATTGATATTCCAACGGTCGTCATAATAAGTCATATTGGCGGATATGCCATAGTTAAAATCACCGATATGATCTTTCCATTGAAGAACAAATTCAAAACCACGACGGATACTTTCTCCGTTTGTTTTTACTACCGGCAGATTCTTTCCCAGCGGGTCGGTATAACCAGCATTCGAGGGAGTGGCCAAATAACCGGTGGTCACCTTGGCGAAATAATCAACCGAACCGGAAAGGCGGCTGTTTAGAGATGCAAAGTCAAGACCGATATTGAAATCTTTGGTAGTATACCAAGTCATATCAGGGCTGATCAATGATCCTTCGGCAAAGCTCGGATACCATTTTTCACCCAAATAAGCGCCGCGGGTATAAAGCGTATATGATGACACATAAGCGAAACGGTCAGCTACATAGTCACCGTTCAAGTCTAAGAAATCCTGACCGATCTCACCGTACGAAGCACGCAATTTGAACTGGTCGAAGATTTTGTCCATCCCCCAGTTTTTCCAAAAACCTTCTTCCGATACCGCCCATGCCAAAGAACCGGAAAAGAAAGCCCCCCAGCGTTCACCAGACGGGAAAAAATCACTTCCGTCATAGCGTATGTTGGCCTCGGCCATATATTTTGCTGCATAATCATACTTCACACGACCGATAAGAGCCGCACGACGATAGCCCACACCTTCGCTTGACCAGTTTTCGGCCGTATCAATCGGACCGGCCCCAATCTGGTCCATATCGAACAAATACTCCTTGCGTGACAAGCCTGAATTATCATAATCCTGCCCGCTGGCCTCCACTCCGAAAGTTGCTCCCAAAGTATGTATATTGTTAAATGTATATGCATAATCAGCAAAGAACTGAAGATTAAAATTACTATGATAATAAGTCTCTTTACTAAGATTGGGCTTACCCACAGTAGCCGGCTTCCCTTCCCAGTCATAAGTCTGTGCTGATTTGCTCCATAATTTATTACGGTCATTGGCAATGGTATAACTGCCCAAAGCCTTCAATGTCAGTCCCTCCATCCAAGGAACAGCCCATTCCAAATTTAGGTTTCCACGCACTGATGATTTGGACTCTTTATAATAACCACTTTCATTACTGATGTCCACCAAAGGATTGTCAGTCGTCCCACCATAAATCTGCCCAAACGGGTTATAGGCAGCCTCCCACGGACTCTTGTTTTGTATATGCGACCAAGTGTTATAATAACCGCGCCCGCCAGCTGTAGCAGGTTCATTTAAGTCAACAATATATGCATCCACACCTGTCACCACTTTCAGCCCAATCTTTTTTAAATTTGCCTCCATATTGGTACGGAAGTTATAGCGCTGCATATTATTAGAATTAGTACGATAAATAGATTCCTGATTATAATAACCCAGACCTGCATATATTTTCATAGTTTCACCACCGCCTGTCAACGACAGGTTATGACGCATTTCGGGAGCAAACGTGCGCATGGTTAAATCATGCCAGTCCACATTGGGATGCCCTTGCGGATCCTGGCCGTTCCGGAAAAGCTCCAAATCTTCCGCTGTATACTGTGGTGCTTTCCCATCATATTCAAGACCGCGATTTACAAAACTTGCAGCTGTATATGAATCCACCTTATCCTGCAAGTCTGCCGGTTGGCTCAACGTATAATTAAAACTGTAATCCACGTTCAACTTGCCAGTCTTGCCGCTTTTGGTGGTTACCATTACAATACCATTCGCTGCCCGAGCACCATAAACCGCAGTCGCAGAAGCATCTTTCAAAATGGACATCTGATCTATGTCTTCCGGATTCAAGTTTTGAAAATCACGTTCCTCGCAAATGATATTATCTATTACATAAAGGGGAGTTCCACCGCCTCGGATTGATATGGATGCTTTCGCATTGACTCCTCCGCCTGATTGGGTGACAATCAAACCCGGAGCACGTCCCGCCAAGCTTTGAGTAATATTAGGAACTGGAACTTTGGCTATTTCATCGGCTTTAACCTGAGACACAGCAGAAGTGGTTTTGCGTTTGGAAGTAGTACCATATCCAACCACTACCACTTCATCCAAAATCTTGGTATCCTCTTTCAAAACTATTTTCACTGCCTTTCCATTCCATACGATTTCAGAGTCCACATAACCCACATATGAAATAACAATGACATCACCTCTCTTTGCATTGGGAATACTAAAGTCACCATCCAGTCCCGTTATAGTTCCGTTCGTTGTACCTTTGACAACAACAGAAGCACCGATAATGCTCTCACCATTCTGGTCTACAACCACACCCGTACAAGAATTGTCCTGTTGCACAGAATGCATCTCTACAGCCGCTGCATGAGGTGCGGCCTGAACATATCCGATAGAAAAGCCGGATAAAAGTAGCATAGCACTTACGAACTTCAGTCGATCTTTTTTCATAGATTTAATATTAGAAATGTATTTAAAATGATTTAAGTCTGATTTATATACTAATGCTGAAATTGAATATTTACATAATATATTTTAAGTTTACAGGTTAATAAAGTAGTTCTTTTTTAAAGGTTATTTATAATTTTGATGCAAATATATAATTATTATCTTAAAGTGATGTTTTTTCAATGATATTTTTTTAAAAAACTCAATGTTTGCGCAAACAACAAAAGCAAAATTTAGCTAGTAGATTAAAAAATGATGGTTTATGAGATCTTTTTTCACGTTTAGAAAGTTGTGTGTAATAAGGAATGATTTTTTCCAATCACTAAGCTCTAGTCTACTGAAAGCAGACTGATGAAATATCAAAAGAATCATTCGCTACACCCTACAGCTTGGTAGAAATATTATAATAAAAATGATTTTTCAACCATACCACAAAAGTAGTATGATTCCACGAACTAAAAAGCAATGGGAAATAAAATCAACCTAATCTAAAGCTGTCAGACGGTTTGATATGAGAAACATCGGAGCCGAAACAACTACACTTGTATTCCTATTAATATTACGGCCCACCTTCTCAGCACGATACTTTACTATGAAACTGCTGAATCCTCTCAAGTACACATTCTCTCCGTCAGTCAATGATCTTTTAACACTGCCCATGTATCCTTCCACTATCTGAAAAGCTTCTTTTCCGTCTGCTCCCGTTTTCTGAAATATCTCATTTACTATTTCTACCTTAATCAAAATCTTATCTGTTCTTATGACTACAAAAATACCGAAACTCATCCAGTCCAAAAGTCTATCCATAAGTTCTTCACAGTTTCACCCTCACAAGTAAATGTATAGCATAAGAACGCATTATTATCCGTCTTTCAGACTCTGATACATTTATATTTTGTATCAATACCGCCAATGATAACTTTCTTTCCTCATCGGTTAAAACCCAAGCATCATTGTTTTTAGTTTTTTCATATATAATCTGAGTGTGAAAATAAGGTATTCTATCATGAATCCAAAAGAAATAATTGATTTCACTCAAAAGGGTATTCAGTTTTTTTAACAGATAAATCCTTAATATTTTCATTAAAGTTATCTATTTTTGTTTTCACATCAGTATTCCTATATTCTAATGTGAACACTTTTTGTTACCTTAAATAACAAAGGAATTTTGAATTTCTGAAACTATCCGTTTTTCAGAAGAATTACGATATTTGTTATCCATATCCACAGAAAAGAATAATGATTCACTATATAGCTTGGCAAAATAATTTATTAATCTTAAAAACTTATTGAAACATGAAATTGAAGAAAATGTTAGCCGTAGCATTGCTGGCAATGTCGGCTATGGGATTCCAAATTGTCAATGCACAGTCGTTGTCACCTTCTAGCAAATGGCATTGGGATAAGGGTACTATCGTGATTGACACTCCGGAACGTCCTGCTGGTCAGGAACACGTTTTGGGTTTGACAGCCGCTCCTATCAAGACCGTACGTGTAGGTTTTGTAGGCTTGGGTATGCGCGGTCCGTCAGCAGTAATCCGTTTCTGCCAAATTCCTGGGGTAGAAATCGTTGCGCTCTGCGACTATGAAGAAAAGCGTGCCGAAGCACAGCAGCGTCATCTCCGCAACGCAGGTTTGGCTCCGGCTGCCATCTATTATGGCGAAAAGGGATATGAGGAACTCTGCAAGCGTCCGGACGTGGACTTGATTTACATTGCAACAGACTGGAACCATCATTTCCCTGTAGCTAAGTGTGCAATGGAAAACGGCAAACATGCGGCCATCGAAGTTCCTTCGGCTATGAACCTTGAACAATGCTGGAACTTAATTGATTTGTCAGAAAAAACTCGTCTCCATTGTTTCATCCTTGAAAACTGCTGCTATGATGACTATGAAATGAAGTCGTTGTTAATGGCTCAGGACGGTATATTCGGTGAAGTGATCCGTGCGGAAGGTGCCTATATTCACGAGTTGTCTGAATTCTGGCAGTATTACTGGAAAGACCCGAATGACAATGATAAGGACAACCTTCATTGGCGTATGAAGTACAACATGGAAAACCGTGGTGACCTCTATGCTACTCATGGTCTTGGCCCTGTGGCACAATGTATGAACATTCACCGTGGCGACCGATTCACTACCTTGATTGCCATGGATACAGAAAGCTTCGCAGGTAAGGAATGGGTAGAAAAGAACACAGGTAAGGAACCGAAGGAATTCCGTAACGGTGATCACACTACTACCTTGATGCGTACAGCCAAAGGTAAGGTAGTGGAAATCCAGCATAACGTGATGACTCCGCAACCATATAACCGTTTGTTCAAGCTCACTGGTACCAAGGGTTATGCTACCAAGTATCCGACAGAAGAATTTGCCATTGCAGGCAATGCACTCAAAGGTACAGATGCTCCGAAGATGGACAACATCAACGCCCATGGTTTCTTGAACACAGAACAGAAGAAAGCATTGATGGAAAAATATCGTCACCCGATTTTGGACAAGTATGCAGAAAAGGGACGCCACTTGGGTCATGGTGGTATGGACTATGTGATGGATTCCCGCCTGGTCTACTGTTTGCAACATGGTTTGCCACTCGACATGGATGTGTATGACATGGCAGAATGGTGTGCTTTGGGCGAACTTGGTGCTATCTCAATGGACAACAATTGCGCTACCGTTACATTCCCGGACTTTACTCGTGGATACTGGAACGAAGTGAAGGGTTATACTCACGCTTATGCTACACCGGAACAGGAAGCAGCACAGGAATCGTATGCAGACGCTTACACTGCTGCCCAAAAGGAAGCTACTGCCAAGTTGAAGCTTTGGGAACTTTACGATGCCGCCCAAAAGGCAGAAGACAAAACTAAAACCAGTGCAATCAAGAAATACGAAAGAGTAGCAGCCAAACTTGACAATCAAATTGAAAAGATTTTAAAAGCTAAAAGTAATCTTTAAAAAATGAAGAAGATATTTCAATTAGCAATCATGGTATGTACGGCATTGTCCGTACATGCCACTGACTATACCCGTGGGCTTTCCATCTGGTTTAACACCCCCAACACGTTAGTCAATAAAGCCATCTGGTTCGGCAATACTCCAGATATGTGGAAAGGTGAGACTAAACCCGAATCGGCCGGTGATACTGCAACCAATCCGGATGCAGGTTGGGAATCGCAATCGCTCCCTATCGGTAATGGTAGCTTGGGTGCCAACATCATGGGTTCGGTAGAAGCGGAGCGTATCACATTCAATGAAAAGACCTTATGGCGTGGGGGGCCGAACACCTCGGCAGGAGCGGCAGCCTACTGGAACGTAAACAAACAATCAGCTCATATTTTGGATGAAATCCGTCAGGCTTTCATCAATGGTGATGAAAAAAAAGCAACGCTACTGACACAAAAGAACTTCAACAGCGAAGTACCTTACGAATCGTGGAAAGAAAAACCATTCCGTTTCGGAAACTTTACTACTATGGGAGAGTTTTATATAGAAACAGGGCTTAGTACCATTGGCATGAGCGACTACAAGCGTATTCTGTCTTTGGATTCAGCTTTGGCTATCGTACAATTCAATAAAGACGGTGTTGCTTATGAACGTAATTACTTCATTTCTTACCCGAACAATGTGATGACCATCCGCTTCAAGGCAAACAAGCCGGGCAAGCAAAACTTGGTATTCAGCTATGAACCGAATCCGGTTTCTACTGGAAAGATGGAAGCAGACGGCAACAATGGGTTGGTTTATACTGCACGTTTGGACAATAACCAAATGGAATATGTCATTCGTATTCATGCAACAGCCAAGGGAGGTACACTTTCTAACCAAAGCGGCAAGCTGAGTATAAACGGTGCGGACGAAGTGATATTTCTGGTAACAGCCGATACCGACTATCAAATCAACTTCAATCCGGATTTTAATGACCCGAAGGCATATGTGGGCGTGAATCCATCAGAAACTACGGCTACATGGATGAAGGATGCGGCGGCATTGGGTTACGATGCTTTGTTTGATGCACATTATAAGGATTATGCTTCCTTATTCAATCGTGTATCCCTGTCATTGAACGGTAGCGGAAAAACAGATAACATTCCGACTCCACAACGCTTGAAGAATTACCGTAAGGGAAAGCCTGATTTCTATCTGGAAGAATTGTACTACCAATTCGGACGTTACCTGTTGATTGCAAGTTCACGTCCGGGCAACTTGCCTGCAAACCTGCAAGGTATCTGGCACAATAACGTAGACGGACCATGGCGGGTGGACTACCACAACAACATCAACGTACAGATGAACTACTGGCCGGCAGGTTCTACCAATTTGGCAGAATGTACCTTGCCTTTGATTGACTTTATCAAGACATTGGTGAAGCCGGGTGAAAAGACCGCACAAGCTTACTTTGGCGCCAGAGGCTGGACCGCTTCCATATCGGGAAATATCTTCGGCTTTACGGCTCCACTCGAAAGTGAAAACATGTCATGGAACTTCAATCCGATGGCAGGTCCATGGTTGGCTACCCACGTTTGGGACTATTACGACTATACCCGCGACAAGCAGTTCTTAAAGGAAACCGGTTATGGTCTTATCAAGAGTAGCGCCCAATTTGCCGTGGACTATCTTTGGAAGAAGCCGGACGGAACTTATACAGCAGCTCCATCCACTTCACCGGAGCATGGTCCAATAGACCAAGGGGCTACTTTCATTCATGCCGTTGTCCGTGAAATCCTTTTGAACGCCATTGATGCGTCGAAAATATTGGGCATAGATAAAAAGGAACGCAAACAATGGGAAGAAGTGTTGGAAAAACTCGCTCCGTATCAAATAGGCCGTTATGGTCAGTTGATGGAATGGTCGAAGGATATTGATGATCCAAAGGATGAACACCGCCATGTAAACCACTTGTTCGGATTACATCCGGGACACACCCTTTCGCCTATCACTACGCCTGAACTCGCCAAGGCCTCGAAAGTTGTCTTGGAACATAGAGGTGATGGTGCTACAGGCTGGAGCATGGGATGGAAACTCAACCAATGGGCACGACTCCATGACGGAAATCACGCATACAAACTTTATGGGAACCTCCTGAAGAACGGAACACTGGACAACCTTTGGGATACACATTCCCCTTTCCAGATAGACGGAAACTTTGGTGGTACAGCCGGCGTTACCGAAATGTTGATGCAAAGTCACATGGGATTCATTCATCTGCTTCCAGCTCTTCCTGATGCTTGGAAAGACGGTGAAGTGAAAGGACTCTGTGCAAGGGGTAACTTTGAAGTGAATATACGTTGGAAAAACGGAAAACTGGAAGAGGTGGCAATTCTGTCCAAAAATGGAGGAACCTGCGAAGTTAAATATAGACATGCAAGTATTAAGTTAAAGACAGCAAAGGACAAAACATATTGCTTGACCAATGAAAACGGCGAATTAGTATTGGTTGGTTGTTAAATTAATAATTCAAGGGCGGGGAATGGAAATGCTGTTTTGATACATTCTCATTATTCCGTCCTTATCTTTCAATACGTTCCCATTTTTATCAAAAGCTTCAGTCAAAGCATTACCAGTCCACTTATATTCTTTAGCCGGTGTAGACCCACTCTCAACTTCACCTGTGATAGACTTGCTTTCAAAAGTATAACGGTTGTTGATGTCATTAACATTAGTGTCATCAACAAAGAAATTTAATTTTTTCTGAAGGATCAAAATTACCGTGTTCCAAAGTCAAATCGTAAGTAGAAATGATATTTCTCTTACCCATGGCAGTTTCATCCTCTTTCGTATTGTCTACTGCTACAGCATACAGGTTATATTGCTGATTATTATCAACTTTCTTTCCATCTTTATAAACGGCTGTATTGAAAGAGTCCTCATCATAGTTTTTCAAAGCGACTTCAACCACCCACAAAGCGCCTTTATAAATACCTCTTATACCTGTTAGCCATTCATCGTACGGAGTGATGTTCTTCACTTCAACAATATCCAGTTTTTCACCTTTGCTGTCCTGCAAGCTGATCATGCTTGCGTCCAGATTAGCATTGGTAGGAGATACACGAATCAAGAATTTTGCGCTCTTCTGGTCCTGTGTTCCACCTTTGAACTCAAGCTTGTTTGCAATGGTTTTGTCCAAAGTCCATTCGTCACCGAAGATGTTCTTCTGAATTAAGACACTTTCAAAATCAAGATTCCATTTATCTTCTCCTTGATTATTGTTCTCGCTGTTTACCAATGAAACATGAATAACACCTGTATAGATGGCAGAAGATAATACATCCAAGTCAGTGTTTATCTTAGTTATTTCTTCAGCAATTTTTTATAGTCATTTTTCAGCTGTTCGATTGCTGCTTTTGTACATTTTCCATCAAAAAATATAGAATCTCGTAAAATAATCATTTTTCAAACTGTTATGTGAAGCGAAGTCAAGCCAAATATACCGTATTTAATATGGTAAAAAAACAAAAATCCACCAGTCTGTGAACAAAGCAGACTGATGGATAAATTAATAACAATAACAAAACTTCCATCAAACTTCATAGCCTGACGGATTGGTAAATATAGAAAAATCTGTACTATATTGCAAATATAACACAATCCGGTGAATCTCCGAAATCTCTCATCCACAAAAAAAGAGAAGCACCATACATTACGTACAATACTTCTCTGTGAAAATATGATTCTTACTAATATACCAACTTCACCACCCTCTCATAATCAGCACCCACCGACATTCCCCAGATCCGGACAGCACCAGATTTCCTTGCCGATCCTTGATTTTTTTGGGGAGAACAATAGAAATAAGTGGCGTTTTCCCTAGATATCCCACAATTATATCATCAAAATATTCTCTACGCTGCTATAATTCTGCCTCCCCATTGATCAGCCATCGCATCCGCTATTCCGGGGAAGGTCTTGCTTCTGAGCTTTCTTCTTTCTTCAGGCGATACACCCGAGAAGAATATATCAGTGAACCACTTAGGGGATTTGTTTCCGCTCTTTGAAACATAGATCTCACCTTTCCCGACTATATTTGTAGGTGTCAGGAGAGGTAAGTTTTTCAACCATAGACAGGTCTTCTTGCTCGCTTCATGACCAAACTGCCAAGGCTCTATGATCTGGTCAGGTTTTCTCCATCGGCTGCTCATTATACCTACCGGATTTTCTATAGCCAGTTTATTCACTCCTATCTTTGAAACATCCATGAAGAACTGAACTGCATCTTCACGGTCTTTGGCTCTGTCAGGGAACTTGGGATGTGGTCTTCTCTGTCCTATAGGAAGGTTCTTATCGTCAGGATGATAATACCACCTTGCACCCGAGACAGCAAGAAAAGTGCAGGGTGGATGGGCTATGACCAAATCCCAACAACTATCAAGGAAATGTTTAGTACCATTCTCCAAAGTTCCACCACGATTGGCTATTACATCAAACATGTCTCCTTTGAAGTGATACTCGGGATGTCCACCGCTACATTCCTGAAGGTCACAACTGAAAGCCTTATGACCCAATCTTCTGAAAGCCAAACAAACGGCCTGACTTTCTTCACATGCTACCAATACATTCATACCCCTAGAAGATTATCTGCATTAAAATCCGATCAGAATAGCATCTCAGGCCTATATGTTCCACCAGCTGCCCCGTCTCTTCAAACAACTGGAATTTATAGAACCTGATGAAGCTTGTGATTTCGGAATAGAAATTCTTTCCGGCAAAACTCAAGGGATGTATCATTGGGTATCCTCCAACTTGTTGTGGCTGGAAGGCTCCTATTCCCACTCCGGTTATCAAGGCCATGTCAGCGTCAAAAATGATAGGTTGGTTGGGATTATAGTCGAAGTCCCTGACAAAGAACATTCTAATCTCCTTCTCGCTGATTTCCTTTATTTTGAATTGCGCCATTCCGGAAGTGCTCTCATCTAATGTTTCCTGTACCCGTAGTTCCATTTCTTCAATGCTCATATTTGTATTGAGTACTTCTCCGTTTGCTATAAAATAGTTTTTCATAGTTTAGTTTTTTGTGATTTAATGGTTAGTGTAATATCCCAATCCTTTTTCAAATAAGATTGTAAATCTCTGTATGCATCAATTCTCCGCCGTTCTCTCGGCATGATTGATAAAGCCTCCTGAAGCGTGAGGATAATGCAGAATCCGGTTTTTAAATCATCCCCATACTTGCTTCGGAGTGATGCTACGTCTTTTTTGTATTTCTCAGGGATAGGTCTGTTGCTGTCTTTTGTCACGATAACACTTGGCTCAGCATTATTTTCCAAGCGATTAGAAACAGAAACTTTTTCAGCTCCTAATATCCTACTTATAAAATCGATAAACATTAAATGCGATTTATATTTCAGAAGTAAGGATTTGAGCTGGCGAGAATAGCGTTTTAGCGATTTGGAAAGGAGAAAGAATAAAAGAAAAGTGTCCTCAAATCAGATTTATAACCATGAATATCAGACACTCTTCTTATGAGTATTGTTTCTTCATTAATAAGGCTTTCAGTGCTTTTTACAGAAAGGATTATATGATGCTGACATAATACTTAAAACAACTAAAAGGTCAGATCCCGTTATTTTCCATACCCTTTAATCATCAATAATTTTCCCAACCCTTTCTCTTTTACCATACCTATTATATATAAAGTGACAGAACTAAAGAAAGACTTGATTACCACCATTCCTAAACAACAAATACAAAACATATAATCGCTCTTTCATTTCCATACCAACATAAAATTTAGTATCTTTGTCAACAAGAAACAAAATCAGAACATATTACAATGGCAACAACTAAGAAAACAGCAACAACTAAAAAGACTACAACAAAGAAGACAACCACAAAATCACCTGTAGAAATCATTACTCCTGATATTGTAGGAACCAGTGCGGGTAAGATCTGGAACACACTTAACGGATCAGAGAAAACATTGACTGAAAAAGAGTTGTTGAGTCTGACTAAGCTTTCCGGACAATCATTATATCTCGGATTAGGATGGCTGGCACGTGAGGGAAAGCTGGAGTCTGATGGTAAGGGATTTAAACTGGCATAAAAGAAGCGATAAAAAAGAAGTGGCTCATTGGGGTAAAAACAACTCCTAGACCACTTCAACTCCTTACCGATATCCCCAACACACAAACCGATAACATCCTGATTCCCCAAAAAGACAAGCAGAATCACATTTTTCCTTATATATCGTATTCCTGATTTTTGGGGGAGAGGATAGAGATTATTAACATAATAAATACTGAAATTATAATATAGCCTGACTCTTTCTCCAACCCATCAGAAGTAATATCATTCATTGCATTTCAGCCCCAGAACATGGATATCAAACAAACTAATCAAAAGAATCCTCATTTTTCCACCTGTCCTTCATTTTTTTCCTTTCATACAATTCTTTCCATCTATCCACAAGCTCCCGTTCGTTTATTTCAATATATCTTTTACCTTTTCTGGTGAGCATTGCATTATGGTCATTATCAATCGTAAGGATACCATTGGCTTCAAGCATGACAATTGCGGTCTTGACGGAGGTGTAATAGACATCTTCCTTTTTCAGATAATGTCCTATCAGTGGAATCTCATACTCAATATCACATTTGTCATAGACCCCATCAACACACTGGTCCATTGAATGTGGCAGTCCGTCATCCAGTTCAAGCAATACAGTAATGATATAATCAGAAAAATCGGGTTTCATAGGCTATCTGTGTTTATTATCCAATGAATACAAATATATGAAAACATGTAACATAAACAACAAATTACTGAATATATTTCAACTTTTCGTTTCAGATTTCAGCAATAGATATGGATATTTGATTGTTTCCTTCTCTCTTTCCACCCTCAAGAGAAAAAGGAGCGGAAACGGAACGGGCTTTGATTAATTTCTTTCTACTAAAATTGAAAAGTTATATAAAAACACTATTTCCGACCCATTCCTGACATTACCGCTCTTCTTTTTCTTGAGGCAGAGGAAGAGAAGATAACAGAACAATAAGACATCAAATCTGTCCGAACTATGACTGAGAAAAGAAAGATACAAACCAATTCCTGACTAACCAACAAAAATCAATCAACGGTCAGAATAATAAAAGTTCTCCAGTCATTTTTGTCTTATATTCCAAATCCCAATGAAATCCAAAATGAACAGTATCGCAACTCTTCCACATTCTCTTACTCTTTATAACAAACTTGATCCGGGTTAAGTCGAAGACAGAAGTACATACGAAGTAATGAGTATGGTACATAACCCGAAGGGATGTTATAAAAAAACTGACAAAACACTTATTCTTTAAGCATTTGTACCTCATTTGCACACTTTTTTATAACACTTTGTCTTACAGTTATGTTATACATTCCACTTACGTTCCATACTCCTGACTCCGTCCAACCCCTAAATGTTGATTAACAAAAAAAGAAAACAGAAGTATTTTAAACTTACTTCCTGAGCCACACTTTTTGTTCTTCCTTCACACCAACCAATCCTTAGATATATGCAGTATATCCCCTATATCATCACCTGTGTTATCTACAATATGATCTTCATGCATATAATTAAACTTCAACCCTATCTTGTTGAAATCCATTTTGTTTTCAGAAAAGGGATGTTCATATAACCAGTAATTAGCGACCGGTATATTATGCGGACATATTTCAGATACGAAAATGCCTGTAAGATTCTTAAAACGGACACCTCTCTTATTAAAAAACACTCCATCCGCTTGGCGTTTCCATTTATTCTCTAGGATTTCAGAATCTATAGGATATGATAATGCCGGTGATCCCCAAATAGCATTATCAACATCTGTTTTCCCTGACATTCTAACATCCAACGAATTCAGACATATAATAAATGGTTTATCCAATTTACCATATTTTTTAGCCTTTTTCCCAATGGAATTCCTGAGAGCTTCCTCACCTCCTCCCAGAAATGTTTCTACCGGATATATACCAATAGGGCGCTTCTTTACCTTTCTTGCAGATGGAGTAACAGGTATAGGCTTTACAACAACGTGAATATCTCCATTGTTATATTCTATAACTGGCAATTTTCCAATCCCGCTCTCCTTAATGTCTTTACTCACCATATCAGGATTTATTTTGTTCAGTTCCTGTTCAATATATGCTATTATGCCTTTTGTACCCGGCTGTTTTTTAGTAAGAATGTCAAAACGTTCAACATATAATAAAAAATCTCCTGAATCTAATTTATTCAGATTATCATAAAACTCATTTCTTTTTCGTTCAAATGCTTCTTGTTCATCTGTTTTGTTTGTCACCACCTTGGCTTCAACATATATTTCCAAACCGTCTCTACATATTAAAAAATCAGGTCTTTTGGGAGAAGAGGGCAAATTCGGATGAATGGTTATTTCATAGCCTAATTTACTAAACAATTCATATAAAAACAATTCATAAAACGCTGAATAAAAGTCTTTTTTGAATCTACTTTTCAATTCTTTCTTCTCATTTTCAGGGTAGTTTAAAAACCATCCTTCCAAAGTATTTCTGATTATTGTCATATCGGCTCTTGCACTGGTGTTATAATAATCATAAACATTTTCGTTGTGTCTTGCGGCTTCTAAATATCTCCTCTCAATAGAATCAAATAGATTATTCATATACTGTCAATTAATTCATTTCTACAAAAATAAGGAAAAGAACTCGAATGACACCCTTTAGATATTTCTTAAAATATTTATTATTAACTTTTTGTACTCCTGCTTTTTCATATAAGGGAAAAATTGATTATATTTCACCAATCCGATAAAACATATCAAATAAAAAATCTGATTGTAGAAGAGGATATTTATACTACTTCATCCTTAAACACTGATTTTATATTCTATAATTAAAGAAGGAAAAAAACATTATCACTAATATCCAACTATATCGGAATAGATGAAAAGTTAGATTTTTATTTAATATTACTTTCTTCTTCCCGTCCTCAAGAGAAAGAAGGGGGAAAGAAAAGTAATCTAATCACAGAACCAATCATCCAAATTATAATCTCTTTGACTTTTAAGGATAAGAAAGATACGAACCACCCCTGACAACTATTATCAATCAACAAAATTTCCTTAATCTCACAAGCCAAATTCAGACAACACTATAAAGACCGGAATAAAAAAAACTCTAATCGTTTTTCTTTTATCCCACCATTCACAGTCCTCCCGGATGAGATGATTGTCGGCAGAAAATGTATAAAACCATGCCGAGACTATTCATCCGGTTAAGAATATAATGATAAATAAACACCATCATCTGCCTTTCCCGTTCATGGAAATATTTTATCAACCGCCATAGTAATTTAATCGGGGGTAGGTCAGAGACAGAGGTGAGACGTTGAGTATTGAAACATAACCGTAAGGATGGAATAATTTATCTACATAAATGCTTATTCTTTAAGCTTTTGTACATGATTTGCACACTTTTTTATTCCACTTTGTCTTTCAGTTATGCATTACATTTCACTTACGTTCCATACCCTTGTTTCCGACTAACCCCTTTTAACCTATAGTATCCTGATTTTCCTAGAGAGAGTAATAATAACCTTTTTTTCTTTTTCTATTATGCCTATATATAGGACCTCAGAATTTTTTGGTTGTAAAAGGAGAATAAAAAAATAAGAGAAACCTGTTTAATTAAGTTCCTCTTACTCACTGTGTCAGAATCCATAGACTGTCTCCTGCGAACGTTCAACCGCCATCCAGCTACAATCAAGAAGCCTGAATCCGTAACCATCCTCCAGAGTCATCAGATTACTTCTCAAAATCATCATACTTCTCCGAGTCACGTTTCTGCTCCTCCGTCAGTTTGATCCTTATGATCTCTCCGGTACTGTAATCCAGGAGAATAAGATAGTTGTACTTCATAATTTCAATCCTTTTTTAAGTTATACCTTTTAATCAGTTTATATACCGTTGATTTTGTGAAGGAACAGCCTTTGGAAGATACAAACCCTTCCTGATTCAGGATATTTGCCATTTCATTATAGCTATGGCTCTCTTTCACTAAAATCCGTAATATAGCAACAGCCCTTTTATTGTTCGGGTTGTTGTCAGCTTTATCCTTGCAGGTCTTTATGCTGTTTTGAATGGCCTGATTGTGCTTATCCATCAGGTGTTCAGGATTGCCAAGTTTGAATCCTCTGCTTTTCTTTGCCTGTAATGATGCCTTCGTCCTGGCTGCTATCAATTCTGCTTCGTACTGGGATATAGCTGAAATAATATGAAGCACCATTTTATTAGCCTGTGGAAAATCGCAAAAGACTATCTCCACATCACTTTCTAACAGGTTGGATAGAAATGAAACCGACCTTGCCAGTCTGTCCAGTTTTGCTACTATTAAAACAGCACCGTCCTTTCTACATAGGGCCAACGCTTCCTTAAGTTTGGGTCTCTCTTTTTTCCGGCCCGATTCAATTTCAATATATTCAGCAACCGGAGTTTTATCACAGAGGTATTTCTGTATTATCTCCCTCTGTGCCTCAAGTCCCAGTCCTGAATATCCTTGTTTTTGTGTGCTTACCCGGAGATAAGCCACATATTGGTTTTCATCCTTCATTGTCATTCGTTTTTTAACAATAGTTCCACTGCTTAGATGCTCGTCTAATCTATGGAACCATTTACATTAATACATAAAAAAAGGCTCTCCATGAGATTTCGAGTTCTTATAAATTCTACTCTCCCACAGAAAGCCTGTTGTCACATTTCCCGATTTTTCAGAGAACCGCTAATACTTTATAATATTATATGTATCAGCAATTCTCTTTTCATAATCATCGGTTTTCTCCACAAGTTCATCCACCACAGAAACAAGCATGTCAAAGTAGATGTCCTCTCTCTTTTCCCTGATTTCTCCATCCTCACCAATCAGATAAACTTCAAACAGGTCAGCACCCTCATTCAATACAATCTGAACTTTTCCGGTATGCTTGAATCCGTTTACCTTGAATTCAAGACCACATGTTATTACTTTTACAGTCTCAATCTCAACTCCCCAGGACATAAAGGAAGATTGGATTTCAGGATGGACCAGATATACTTAGCCAGTTCCAAATCGTAGTCCTTATCTCTTTCCATAATCCAAAGTTTTTAAGTTCCTATCTTCTTCATCCTCATACCAGAACATCCGATAATCTTCACATATCTTTCTATAATCCTCCAATCCGAAATGTGGAAAATTGGTGGAATACATGTCATAAAGATCCTCGGGAGTAAGGTTTGGATCGTTATTCAGTATGTCATAAACCTCATCCTCAAACTCATAGGGACTGAAATATGGATCATCCTGAACATGGGAATATACATCGGTACAGTCCTCTATGATATGTTCTATAAACATCAGGCTCTTCGTCAGGTCTTTCTTTACCGTTATCTCCTTATCAGTATGGGCATTGTAATAGCCGCATGAAACGTTGATACAGGAAACCCCAAGTCCGTTCTCTTTCAAGGTCAGGATATCGGTCATCAACCCGTTCTCCTCCATGTAACCCCATTTCTCAGGTTCTATCGCTTCCATAAACTTTTCGGAACACAAGCCGGCATATCCTATACTTGTAACCAGATCCGAATCACCCTTTCTGTCAGGCTGGATAACGAACCTTACATCATCGAAGAAAGACATCACCACCTCAGAACTGCCCCTGCATCCTGTTTCCTCCTCTCTGAAAAAGACTACTTTCATAGAATCATATTTCTTCAGGCATTCAAGACAGATGAATACCCCGTTCTTGTCATCGGCTCCCAAATTCTCAAACCTCCTGTTCTTTGGCGAATAACCGAATATGACTTCCCTGGTCTCCACAGCCTTAAAATCCTTCGAATGCTTGCAGTGTGAAACCTGGTCGATATGGCTCACCAGGCAGGGATAACTTTCCGCTTCTCCCTTTACCACATACAGGTTCCCGAATTCATCCTTTGACACGGATATGTTTCCGGGAAGTTGTCTTATGTAGGAACAGAGGAACTTCACCATCTTCTGTTCCTTTCCGCTCGGGCTGTAGATACTATACAGCCTCTTCAACAATTGCATATTCATGATTCATCTCTTTTTTAAGTTTATAGCCGTATGGAAGGTTGGTACTTGGATTTACTTTATCAAATACATCCTCACCGAACTCCCATACATCTTCATTCTCAATCAATCCATCCAATGTGTCTATACTAATGGACTTCTCCTCATAGATACCTTCCGATTCATTCCAAATATGAATACAGGTTATATCATCAAGGCTTTCATACCATTCATCATCATACTCGGAATAATACCAGTTCTTCCGCTTGAATTCATCCTCCGCTTTCTCCATACACTTCTTGCAGCAATAGTATTCCTCCGTCACTTCCGAATACATGGCGTCATCTTCCAGAATATCCGTTCCGCACTCATCACAGCAGACACAATCGTTTTCATGGTGATATTCCTGCCTGGATTCTATCCATACGAAATCATCCAGGTTGTCTGAATCCACCCGGATTTCTATTCCATTCCGATAACAGAGCCTTGTATCATCACAATAGTATTGATGATAACTATCCCATTCTCCATCATCTTCATTATCATCCCCGTAAAGATTCTGGTCTGTCGTATCCAGGTTGTATGAGGTCCCGGAGTTTTCATAATTATAGGCCTTGTTCTGATCATAACTATACCATTTGAAAGAATCCTGATAGGAAAGCGTATCTTCCAGTTCCAGGTCACAGTCAATTTCAAACTTTTTATCGGATAATGAATTACCGTCAATATCCACAAATGCGTTCGCCTCATGACAGGATGCACCTACAATCTTATAACCGTCTATATGCTTCCCCTGAATGAGTTTGTCAATCAGTAAACGTTTCAGTACATCATCACCGCCTGAGGAATACTGTCTTTCAAGCAGCCTCCATTTCTTGCCTTTCTGGTCCGTAACGTCAGTAAATAGAATGGATCTGGCTACAATTAAACCTGTTTTATCAGTTATGTATGCAGCCTTGGCTTTTACAGAATCACGATAGAATGAAGTACGCTCCCTATCCACCATGCATGAACCGAAATCACCCTTGCAACAGTCACTGTCATAGATGCTCCTGAAATCATCGTTGACATGCAATTCTATATCAGGAGTATAACCATAAGTATAAGTACACCATTGCTGAGTGAAAACATCTCCTGCAATCCAGTTTACTACACTGGGTGAGAGTAGCTTTCCGATCTCTGTTTCAAGAATAAGCTCTCTCATGAACTTTCCGGCCCTCATCTTGAAGATCCGGTTACGTTCAACATTGATATAGCGGACTGAACCTTTATCCAAGTCCTCACATACACCTTGGCTTTCGTCAGTCTGATATTGGGAGGAGTAATATGTCTTTCCTATCAGTTCCACCCTATAAGGTAGCTTTTTATCACCTTTTCCTGATTCAATGACAGCATCCATTACTTTTTTCTGTAGGTCAGCCATATCATATATATGTAACAAGGCATAATCGTCATGTTCCCTGCAATACCGGAGCAATGCAGGATTTTTCAGGTGGGCCAGCAGTATCCTGTTCTTTCTTACCACTGTGCCATTCTCTCTTTTTTCAAGTCCGAAACAGGCCTTGAACCTTTCGTAACCATAAAAATCATAGTATAACATAATCTTCTGAATTTTAAATTGTCGGTAAATAAAAAAAGGAGAGATACTTCCTTTTAATCGGAAATATCCCTCCCCGGAATATTGTCCCGGTATGTCTCAACCGTTTCAGATGAATGGTATCGTATCCTCTTCCAGAACTCCCGATTCCACTATCTTCTTACATAGCTCATGGGAAGCCTTGTTCCTCAGGTCATATCCGTAACCTTCACTTCCCATAATCTTAATCACTTCAACCATACTTCTGAATAAAGTCTGTTGTAGGGTCCTGTGGAATGTAGTCACCGCCGAAGCGAACCTTTTCTCATTCCACCCATAATCGTTCAGGGCATGTTCAAGTTCTTTTGCAGCCTTGAATTCCCTGCTGTTTTCCAATTCATGTCTTTCCATAACCTATAATATTAAACCGGAGATAATTCTGTAGGGAAAACCTCAGCCTCGGAAAAATCGGAAGTTATAAGGACCACACTGTCATCCTCCAAATTATCCGGGGCCGAAGCCACTTTGTATTCACCCTCTGATATACCTTCGGGATCATGCCAGCAAACAGTGGCACCAACTTTTATAAAATCATATTTCATCTCTAATATTCATTATTGATTATACATTATTCCTGTTGTAATGATTTAGGGTAAACGTCTTTCTTATACGTGACTGACATTCATCCGGATTCCTTCAGAATCTCAGCATATCTTTTATCAGAACAGCCTTGCGGCAATCTGTCTATGCATGTCATAATATCATTCACTTCCATATCAAGTATCCGTTAAAGGGTTCAATAAAAAAGGGAGAAAGATCATGTTTGTTATATTTAGATCTTTCTCCCTTATGAGTTAATTTCTTTTTCGGTCTAACTCAAAAACCATCCGTAATTCTGTGTATCCTCACCCCTTAAAGCTTTTTGGACACCAATCGCAAAATCAGTACAATTCTGATTTCTCTCCAGAAACTTGTCTATGTAGGATTGTTTGGCGGCGTCATTGAGTAGCTGCATCAAATCCCAACAAGTGATATTCTCTCTTCCACGTAACCCGAAATTAGGGTTTTCTATATAGCCTTTCGTAGCTGCATTGACATTGGAATCACCTAAAATCACCTTGGGCAATTCTTTAAGTTGTGAAGCGGGTAAAGCTTGGTATAATTTGAGCCTACCTATTATTTGGCAGAACTGTTCCTGTGAAATATTCGTCCTTCCCAGATTTTCAAGAAGTCTCAAATTCTGTTCGGGATTAAAGTCTTGAAATAACTGTAGTGCTGAACTGTATATATCTGCATCACTCATCACTTCCAGTCGTCCGGTCAGACCATCGTTCAGTAACATAAGGTTCGAGCAAACTTTCACTCTCCATCCGATAAAGATTTTAAATTTCTCCGGTGATTTTCGGGCGTATAGGTTTTCCTCGTTCAGACTTCTTACACCTCCGATACATAAATGTACTTCTTCTCCGTTCATCATTCTGCTCATAGACCTGATATGAAAACAGAAAGCCATACGTTGATAATAGATAGTCTCGTCCTCAGGTTTAAGTTCTTCCTTCTTTTTGGTTAATGCTCCCGGAACCCTGCCCAGAATTTTATGTGAAACTCTGATCTCTGTGTTACCAAAGCTTTCACCCGTAAAATAGCTCCTTGCAGCCTCCTCGATCCGGTGTATGAATGTCTGGTGGCTGATTGTAAGCT
>ERZ1673696.896-NODE-896-length-28388-cov-5.290050_pt1 | contig 28388 bp, 29 predicted proteins | sample MGYA00580226_ERZ1673696 | MGnify/ENA primary metagenome ERZ1673696 (study PRJEB41218, sample SAMN15661743) | gut metagenome | host: Homo sapiens | place: Canada: London | collected 2015-08-20/2019-03-30 | study: EMG produced TPA metagenomics assembly of... | reverse complement strand
TATACCGGTGCCAAAGAGACGGCAGGAAGAAGAAAATGTTTTTTTACTCGTGGCCCGGGAGCATTTTTCTTTAGACATTCCGGGCAGCAAAAGCGCCCGTATATATTTTTAAAGGTGGATCCAAAAGCACCGCAGCCTTCGCATACACCATTGCGGGTTGCGGGATACTCCTCCGGAGCCATTCGTTCGGGGTTGTTGGTATAAAGCTGTTCCTGTATAATAAAGTTTGCCGGATAAGCCTGCCGGATCTTTTCGTAGAGCTTTTGCAGCTCCGCATCATCAAAAACAGCCAAATAGTGCTGTAGAGAGGTTAAAAACAGCATGGTGGATTCTGCACTGCCGTCATAAATCGTATCACGCGGGAGCATGCCGCCGGCAATATAGGTCTCATCTCCGTTAAACGGCAGCATATTGTTTTTCAGCTGTTCTTTTTGTTTTTGAATCGCCCACCGAATCAGTGGCAGCATATCCTGCAGAAATAGGTCGTCCTTTGTTTGCTCGTAGAGCTGGAATGCCAGCAGCACCAAATAACCGGTGATTTCAACGGCATCGTTTTCATGAATATGAAACACACAGTGATCGCCGATGCTTTGGGCATTATGCAATTCGCCTTTTTCGTCGAATACTGATTTATAATAGTACATAATGGCTTTTGCTTCGTTTATAAGGCCCATGGCCATCAGGCCTCTTGCTGTGCCGTATTGATCGCGCACATAAGCCAGATGGTAGTTATAGCCTGCCAGCACACCTCCGTCCTCGCCCTGCTGCGCTTTAATCAGCACAGCAATGTTTTCACATATTTCTTTGAGGGCGGGAGAAAAAGGCTTCATCTGCATTAAGGCTTCCTGCCAAATCTGTTCTGTACGCTGCTGTATTTTTTCAAAACCGGAAAGCAGTGCCGCTTTCATATCTTGTTCTGTTTCACCAAAGAGGAGATAACAGGTTCCGGGCATTGTTTGAATGAGATATTCCCGTGGTTGTATTTGTGTAAAAGTACAATTTACACCTTTAAATATGTTTTGAATATTTTTATTTACACGGTAATTGTAATAGCGGTTGCCCCGTGGCGTGCTTAAATGCAGGGTATCTTTCTTTAATACGGCGTCTTCATCCTCCTGCAGGGTGAGCGTGAGGGTAAGCGGTTGATCGGCTGAGATTTTTCTGATAAAACAGTGGGTGACACTGTCGGCAATATCGGTAAATACTGCACCGTTATCCAGAACATGCTCCCAAGTATTTGTGCCGGGCTTTCGCCGGGAAATACAGTGTTCCGCGCCGGAGGAGAGAGAAAAACAGGTGCCGGCTGAATACGGGTAGCCAAAAGCCTGCAGGATTTCAGGTCCGATTTCGTAGACGCAGATCCGGCCGTTCCCGATGGCGTGCACCGCTCCGTTGTCATTATTTTTATTCCAGATTCTTTCCATTGCGTTTGCTCCTTAGCTTAAGAATATTTTTATTGTATCATCGCTGCGCCGATTATACAATGTGGAATCATATCTTTTTAATGGACAAAAACACTTTTTTATAGAAAAAAGAAGTTTGAATAAAAGAATAGGCTTCCCTTTCAAGGAAGCCATTAAAAAATAGGATGCATGGTTTTGCTGTAAAAATCACTCCTGCGCAAGATAAAAATGCACAACTGCCTCCCGGCTTCCCAAGGCTTGGGCAAGCAAAGACGGATTTTTTATGCGGCCCAGAGGCGTATAGCTGTAGGAAGTAGAAAAGTTTTGATAAAACAGAACCAGGCAGTTTGATCCGTAAAGCATCAGGTCTCCTGTGTGAATGGACGCGGGATTGCTTGGTGCGGTGGGAAGATCGGAAAAAAGATAGAAAAATTTTTCGTTTCCGTTCAGCTCGTTCATAGTCAGCGTTAAGGGCAAAAGCTCTAAAAAGGTTTCTGCCGCGGCATTATCGTAGAGCTGCAGAGAAAAAATCCTGCCGCCGGTTTCCATGTGCAAGCTTTTTTCCGCTGTGTCAGAATTCCCGGTACTGTCGGGAGAAGAAAGCAATTCCGTCGCTGTGCTTGAACCAGCCGTTTCTGCCGATAGCGGAATTTCGGATAGGTGATCTGTATGTGTGCAGCCGGCTGTAAACAATAGCAGGAAAAGTGCGGAACATAGAAATTTATACATTTTTGCCTGCCTCATAGGCTTCGCTTAATGCTGGATGATCCTGGATTTGACCCGGAGATTCAACGCCGCCGGCAAAGACTGTGCCTGCCAGGTGTGCTTTGGGAAAGCAAATAATCCAACCGGAGAGACCCGCTTTTACGCCGTCTACGGCAGAGGCGTCTTCATCGGCTGCGGCGGCTAAAAGATAGATATCCCGAAATGCGTAATCCGTATTATAGAGGGGATTGCTGCGGTCAAGCAGTGTTTTCATCTGGCCGGACATTGCATAATAATAAACGGGCGTAGCAAAAACGAGCACATCGGCTGTAAGCATTTTTTGGGTGATTTCCCGTGCATCGTCGTTTATGATGCAGCGCCCTGTCTTTTGACAGGCCATGCAGCCTTTGCAGAAGGTAAGATCTTTTTCACGCAGTGCAATTTTTTCTGTTCGGTGTCCGGCATCCTGCGCGCCTCTGATAAAGGCATCGGCCAATTGATCGGAATTCCCCTGTCTGCGGGGGGAGGTTGAAAGAACTAAAATGTTTTTTGGCATGGCGGAGTCTCCTTCTTTATTTTAGCAATTCCCGGATGGATTGGACAATCTGCGGAGCGGTTAAACGATTTTCTCTTAGGACGGTTGGTACGTCATAACGGTCTAAGAAGCCTTTTTTTATGCCAAAGTTTAATACTTTGATGTTCGTACTTCCGTAAAAACGCGCAATTTTTTCTCCAAAACCTCCATCCAAAAAGCCGTCTTCTAAGGTAACGATCACGTGATGATCCTTTTTTAGGCTGCTTAAAAGGGGAATATCCAAATCTGTTATAGAATACGGTTTAATAACGGTAGGCTGGATTCTATCTGTTTCTTTCAGCTCTTTTGCGGCGTCAAGCGCCAAGGGATAAAAAGTACCCAAGCCTATGATAGCTGCACCGCTGCCGGATTGGACGGTTGTCCAGTGATCTATGTTTTCAGCATTCCAGGAAAAGACACTGCCGGAAGAGCGCATGTGTCCTCCCGGTACGCGGATTGCTACCGGATGCTCCGTCTGTTCAAGACTCCAGGAGAGCATGGAAAGATATTCTTCGCGGTTTGTAGGTGCTAAATAGACTAAATTGGGAATGTTGCTCATCATGGGAATATCCTGCAGCCCCAAATGGGTGACATCGTTCATACCGTATACGGAACCCTCAAAGATGATGAGCGTAGCGGGGTTTTTATCGATGCAAAGATCCTGGGAGAGCTGATCGAAGGTCCTTTGAATAAACGAGCTGTATACGCCGAAGACCGGCTTGCCTCCGCCGGCTGCAATACCGGAAGAGAGTGCAACGGCAGTCTGTTCGGCAATACCTACATCAATAAATTGGCTGCCGGCTTCCTGTCGTTTTTCTTTTGTAAAGCCCATTACCGTAGGCGTGCCAGCGGTAATGGCAACAACGGAAGGATCCTCTTTCATTTTCTTCAGCAAAAAATCTGCAGTTATAGTGGAATAATCTTCTTCTGTTTTTAGCTGATAGCGCGGTTTACCGGTTTCTAAGATGAACGGACCGCTGTAATGCCACCCTTCCCGGTTTGCCTCAGCTGGAGCATATCCTTTTCCCTTCTGTGTGTGAATATGTACTACTGTAGGACGGCAAGTATCTTTGACTTGGATAAAAGCTTTGTAAAGAGCAGGGATATCATTGCCGCCGGCAACAAAGAGATATTCAAGCCCCATCGCGCGGAAGAGATTACATTCGGCGCTGCCGTTTGTTTGACGCAGCAGCTGCAGATTTTGATAAAGTCCGCCGTGATTTTCTGCAATAGACATCTCGTTATCATTCACTATGATGATCAGATTGCTTTTGAGCTCAGCGGCCACATTTAATCCTTCCAGAGCTTCGCCGCCGCTGAGGGAGCCGTCGCCGATTACTGCGATCACATTGTTTTTTTCTCCGTTCAGATCCCGTGCTTTGGCCAGTCCGCAGGCTAAACTGACAGAGGTAGAGGTATGACCTACGGTAAAGCAGTCATGAATACTTTCCTTCGGATTGGTATAGCCGGTTACGTCATCATAGTGTTCCGGGAATAAAAAAGCGTCTTTTCGGCCGGTAAGCATTTTGTGTGTATAAGATTGGTGAGATACGTCGAATACGATTTTGTCCTTTGGGGAGTCAAAGACCGCGTGCAGAGCAATGATGGCTTCTACCATACCCAAATTCGGACCGAAATGGCCGCCGTGCCGGCTTAGTTTCTCCAGCAGTGTCTGCCGCACTTCGTTAGCAAGAACTTTTAACTGTGTTACGTTTAATTTTTTTACATCTTCAGGCCCATTGATGCGTTCTAAATACATATTATTCATTCTCCTTTTTTTCCCAGATCAGTTTCCCCGTTTCGACCGCTTCCTGATAACGGGAAATTTTATAATCGAGTCGTTCCAGCGTGGTATCAATCTGCCGGCGCTGCGCTAAAAGAGCCTCTTTTTGTTCCTGCAGCAGCTGAAGCCGCGCGGCAAAGGTGGCATCGCCCATTTGCGACAGCTTTACGTATTCTATCATTGCTTCCACCGGCAATCCTGCACTGCGCATGCATAGGGCAAGTTCCACCCAGCCGAGATCCTCCGGAGTATAATTCCGTATGCCGCCTGAAGTGCGTGTTACCGGCGGGATCATCCCTACACGTTCGTAGTATCGTAAGGTATCTTGGGAAAGATTGTATTTTTCGCTGACTTCCTTGATCGTCAATCACTTTCACCGCCTTTTATTATTTGTATTATTATGATAATACTTGGAGTTGACTCAAAGTCAATCTTTTTTTTGCCGCTTTTCTATGAAAATTTTGTGAAAAACCAAGGGTGCGGATTCTATACTCTTTTATTTTGGCCATATTGAAATCGTTCTGTAAAAAGTTTCGGGCAGGAAAAGCAGGGCTTGCCGCCATGGAGAATCTGTAAAAGAAATCCCTTGTGAACAGTTGAAAAACGTAAAAAATTGTGATATAATAAAAGAAACTTTGTGCCGGCGGCTTTTTGTCGGGAGCATATTTTATTTTTGCGATGCATACCATGACAACAAAAGGATTGCATTGCCGTACAGTACAAAAATATTCTTTGTGATAAAGGAGAAGTTTATATGGGACTTATTAGAGCAGCGGTTGGTGCATTGGGCGGCACGTTGGCCGATCAATGGAAAGAGTTCTTTTACTGTGACGCACTTGCCGGCAATGTTTTGGTAACGAAAGGACAAAAACGTATTTCAGGCCGTTCTTCCAATACGAAAGGGAATGATAATATTATTTCTAACGGTTCTGGAATTGCCGTGGCTGACGGCCAGTGTATGATCATTGTAGAGCAGGGCAAGGTGGTGGAGGTCTGCGCTGAACCGGGCGAATTTACCTATGACGCTTCTACCGAACCCAGCATTTTTGCCGGCAGCCTGGGACGGAGCATTTTGGATACCTTTAAAACCATTGGCAAGCGCTTTACCTATGGCGGCGATACCGGCAAGGATCAGCGCGTTTATTACTTTAATACCAAGGAGCTGATCGATAATAAGTTTGGCACGCCGAATCCCATTCCGTTCCGCGTAGTAGATAAAAATATCGGCTTGGACATCGATGTGGCCGTGCGCTGCAACGGTGTATATTCTTACAAAATTGCGGATCCGTTGCTGTTTTATACCAACGTATGCGGCAATGTAGAGCGCGATTATACCCGTGCCGATATCGAAGGTCAGTTGAAAACAGAGTTTTTAAGTGCGCTTCAGCCTGCTTTTGCCAAGATATCGGAAATGGGAATTCGTTATAGCGCACTACCGGGCCATGCAGAAGAGCTCTCCCAGGCGATGAACGAAGCGCTTACGGCCAAGTGGGCGCAGCTGCGCGGCCTGCAGGTGGTATCCGTGGCTATGAATCCAATCACGCTTTCTGAAGAAGACGCCGCAATGATCAAGCAGGCACAGCAAACGGCCATTATGCGGGATCCTACCATGGCGGCCGCTACCTTAGTCGGCGCACAGGCCGAAGCAATGAAATCTGCTGCTAAAAACGAAAATGGTGCGATGATGGGCTTTATGGGCGCTACCATGGCGCAGCAAGCCGGCGGCGTAAACGCACAGAATTTGTTTGCGCTTGGCGCGCAGCAGCAAACTGAAAAAAAACCGGAAGCTGAGCCTTCGGACGCTTGGCCGTGCAGCTGCGGGGCTACGGCATCCGGAAATTTCTGCACAGAGTGCGGCGCTAAAAGACCGGCGGCAAACGGTAACAAAACATGGCAATGTTCCTGCGGGGCACAGGCACAGGGAAATTTCTGTACCGAGTGCGGCGCCAAACGTCCTGAAGAGGGCTGGTCGTGCGCTTGCGGAGCAGTCAATAAAGGAAAGTTCTGTTCAGAATGCGGTGCAAAAAAACCGGCGGGTGCACCCCTGTATCGCTGTGATAAATGCGGATGGGAACCGGAAGATCCGCATCATCCGCCTAAATTCTGTCCGGAGTGCGGCGATAATTTTGATGAGAAGGATAAGCAATAGGTTTATCGATGGCTTTCAGATGGAAAGCTGTTTGATGGCAGGCGCTGCAGCGGTTCTGTTCTGCCGGCAGCGCTTTTTGCTGTGCGAAGCTTTTGCTTAAAAAGCGGTATTTGATAATAGGAGAGAGAGCAATATGTCGGAATTATTGGAATATAAATGTCCCTGCTGCGGAGGAGCGATCGAGTTTGACAGTACGCTCCAAAAAATGAAATGTCCTTATTGTGATACTGTTTTTGATCCCGAAACATTAAAAGAATACGATAGCGCACTTAAAAACGATACGCAATCTAAAATGGAATGGGAAACTTCCGCCGGTGGTACCTGGCAGCCGGGCGAGACTGATGACATGATCGTTTATGTATGTAATTCTTGCGGGGGAGAAATTATCGGCAGTAAAACGACGGCGGCCGCCAGTTGTCCTTTTTGCGGAAATCCGGTGGTGATGAAAGAAAATTTCTCCGGAGATCTGCGGCCGGATTATGTCATTCCTTTTAAATTGACGAAAGAGGATGCGAAGGCTGGACTTCTTCAGCATTTAAAAGGAAAACGACTGGTGCCGAAGATCTTTTCTCAGCAGAATCATATTAATGAAATTAAAGGGGTATATGTACCGTTTTGGTTGTTTGACGCGGATGCCGATGCCAATATTCGTTACCGGGCTACCCGCACGCGTGCCTGGAGCGACAGCAATTATAACTATGTGGAAACCAGTCATTATTCGCTGCTTCGCGCTGGCTGTATTGGTTTTGAGCGTGTACCGGTGGACGGCTCTTCTGTTATGGCGGACGATTTGATGGAATCTATTGAACCGTTCGATTTTTCCCAAGCGGTAGATTTTCAAACCGCATATATGGCCGGCTTTTTTGCCGACCGATACGACGTAACGGCTCAGCAGAGCATTGAGCGGGCCAATGAGCGCATCCGAAAGAGCACGGAAAGCATGTTTGCCTCTACTGTGAGCGGGTATCAATCGGCTGTTCCGGAAAACAGCGGGATTTCTCTTTCCCATGGAAAAGCGGTCTACGCCCTTTATCCGGTTTGGCTGCTGAGTACCAGCTGGCAGGGGAAAACCTATACTTTTGCTATGAATGGTCAAACCGGAAAATTTGTAGGAGACTTGCCGCTGGATAAAAGCGCTTACTGGCGCTGGCTGCTTGGACTTTGGGGGGGCTGTTCCGCAGGAATTTTATTGCTTACGATTCTTGCATGGCTGCTTTAAGCTATTTGCTGCACATTTTTTGATATTGCCGCCGCGGCGGCTCAAGGAGATTAAAATGAAAAAAATTTGTATTCTTATTGTTTTCTGTCTGCTCCTTCCTTTAACAGTGTTTGCTGCAGAGGAGAAAACTCCCGTTCCGACGATTCCCGCACAAAGACAGCTTCCTTTATTGGTAGATGAGGCGTCTTTGCTTTCTGCCTCAGAGGAGAAGGTACTTTTGGAAAAGTTGGAAGATATCAGCCAAAAGCGCAAATGTGATGTTGCTGTAGTTACGGTGGAGTCTTTAGGAAATAAGAGTGCTACGGCCTATGCGGACGATTTTTATGATTATAACGGATATGGGTATGGCGTAAATGATGACGGTATTTTGCTGCTTATCAGTATGGAGAAGCGTGACTGGGCAATTACTACATACGGTTTTGCGAAGACTGCGTTTACAAAAAGCGGACAGGAATATATGGTGGAGCAGTTTCGGCCGTATTTAAGTGACGGAGACTACAGCAAGGCTTTCCTTTGCTTTGCTGATTTATGTGATGATTTCTTAGAAAAGGCGGCGGCCGGTAATAGATACGATACAGGAAATCTTCCCCGAACAGCCTTTAAGCCCATCTGGGTTTTAATGGCGCTGGGCATTGGTTTTCTTATTGCGATAATTGCTGTTTCCGTGATGAAGTCTAAACTGAAGTCAGTGCGGCGGCAGCCGGCGGCATCGAGTTATATTCGCCCTGACAGCTTTCAGGTGACGCAAAGTCAGGATATCTTTTTGTACAGAAACGTAACCCGTACTGCACGTCCAAAGGATACCGGGTCCTCTTCCGGCGGCGGGCATATCAGTTCGTCAGGACGCAGTCACGGCGGCAGCAGCGGAAAATTTTAAAGTTAACGCAGACTTCCCTTTTTTACAGGAAGTCTTTTGCTTTTTTATTGTACGGAAAAAATTTGGAGCAGGCAGGAAAGAGAGGCATTGAGAAAGGCCGGTTAAACAACAAGAAGAGCTTCTCCTGCTTGTGGAAGCGAATAAAAGAAATATTGGATTGTGGTATGAGTTAAGCGCAGGAGAAACTCTTTTTGTCATAAAATAGGGAAATTTTAGGATTCCAACAGTATTTCCTTATAAAAACAAATGATTTTAAATATATTTTTTATGTTATAAATTATAACATATATTTATGACAAAAGTCAAGCCATAATAATGGTGAGGTGATCACCATGAAGGAAAAATTAATTATTCAAAAGAAACGCTTTAAAGGCGAAGACGGTTACAGAGTTTTTTCTATAAGAATCAAAGAAGAAACGGTAAATAATTTGGATGCATTAGCCAGAGATACGAATCGTTCCAGAAATGAACTCATTAATATTTTATTAGATTATGCGCTGAGTCATTGCGAAGTACAATAAGTGTTTTTATGGTTTTTTCATATCGAGGCGGCAATATGCTGCAGATGAGAGAATGCAGTGCAGGCGATTTTTTTTAAAGGTTAGGGGAGCATTCTGTAATGTTCCAGTACAGCTTGGAATAGGCAGGAGCTCTTTGTTTGGCAATGGGCGTGGGTTTTTGAGAGGAAGCTGTTGAAATGAGGTGGAAGAACTTCGCAGCAGGAAATACACAAGTGCAGCTTCGCAAGTTAAATGGTTTTTATAAAAAAGAAATCTAAAGGTTTCTTTGAATTTTAATACCGTATAAAGAAAGGGATGCGGTAAAAATAGCATGAACCGATCCTTTACCCGTTTGATTTGGAATCTTTAACGGCTTCCTCTATGAAGGGGAAGCTTTTTGTATGATTGATTTTTTAGGAGGAAAAGTTTTTTAGCGTATAAAAAAGAAGTTATTTATATAAATGATTATCTTTGCAAAAAAGAACTTATTTTACGGAATTTTCTATAATAATTTGCAGTGAAATACAATGCTAATACATAGAATGTGTACCTGCAATGTTGTCTAAAATCGTTTTTACGCTTTATACTAATAATATAAATTTTCAAATAATGTATAAAGATGGGTGGAGTTATGATCGATAAAAGAATAGGAAAACGATTCAAGCAACGCCGGGAAGCAATGGGATTAACACAAGAAGAATTGTCAGAGAAAACAGGCTTATCTATTAATTATATTTCTACAATTGAACGAGGAGCTTCCTTTCCCAGATGCCAAAGACTGATTACGCTCTTAAATGCTTTAGAAACGAATGCGGATGAAATTTTTTGTGATGTACTGGATTATTGCATGGATTATAAACAGGCAAGATTATCTCAGGAACTGGATCTGTTGCCTGTAAAGGATCAGAAAAGAATTTTAAAGATAGTTGAACTGATGATTCAGGAAGCTAAAATTGCTGACGATGAATGAACTACGCAGGTATCGCGTAGTTTTATTGTATGATAGGATAATCAAAGTCAAATTCATAAAAAAATATAAATTTCTATTAAATTCCCAATAAAATACATTGCTAAGCCATAGACTATGGGTTAGCAATTCTTTTTTAAACTTGGTTTCCATTTTATACTAATTAATAATACGTAAAATGAAGGAAAGGGGGAAGGAATTTTTATGGCGAATGCTCAGATAGGAAAACGTATCAAAGAATGCCGTGAAAACTTGGGACTAACGCAGGAGCAGTTCTCTGAAAAAACAGGGCTTTCTACAAACTATATTTCTACTGTGGAACGGGGCGCGGCGTTTCCTAGGTGTGAAAAGTTGATTTTGATCTTAAATGCCCTGGAGGTTCCTGCTGATGCGATTTTTTGTGATGTGGTAACAGGTTCTCAGGGGTATCGGGAAACGGTGCTTACGCATGCCCTTGAAACTTTACCGCCGGAAAAGAGAAAAAATATTTTAGATCTCGTAGAATTTATAATAAAACAGACAAAAAATGACAAATAAATTATTTTTTTTAGCAAACTACACGACATTTAAGTAGTTTTTGCATTTTTTTCTATTTTTTTCTTGGTTTTTTAGAATTTGTATGTTATACTGTGTGCAAGCGATACAGAATCAATCGCTAATACGTATAAAAAAGGAGTAGAAAAAATGAATAGCTATAACAGACAAATCGATTCTCTGGGAAGAGTAGTATTTCCGGCAGAACTGCTGAGAAGCATCGGACTTCAAAAAGGAGATTTTATTTCCCTTACCGGCCGGGATGGAAAGATCTTGATAGAAACACAAAGACCGACGTGCCGGCTTTGCGGCACCACAGAGGGAGTGAAAGAGGAAATACCGTTGTGCTCCGCCTGCATCGCTGCGGTAAAACAGCTGAACGAATAGCAAAAGTACAGATTTATTTGATTCTGGAAATTCCGTTGATCAGTGCACTCATACTAAGTGTTCCAGCCTTATAGGCGATAATGTTTCCGTTACGGTCGATAAAATATGTTTGAGGTACCGAAGATACGGAATATGCTTCTTGGGCCTGGCGGGCGCTGTCAAAATAAATGTCAAAGGTATATCCTTTCTTTTGGATAAACGTTTGCGCATCTTTTTGTGAGGTATCAATGGATATCATAAAAAAGTGGATATCGCTGCCGTAAAGAGTGTAAGCCTGCTGAAAGAAATCCATTTCTTCCTGACAGGGTGTGCACCAGCTGGCCCAAAAATTCATAACAACAGGTTTTCCGGCTAAACTGGAGAGGGAGATCTGCTTGCCTGCGGCGTTAAACACGGTAAAATCTTTGGTTGCCGAAGGCAGTTGAGAAGATGGTGTTGGCGGTGCTGTAGGATCTGGCAGGGGAAGGATTGGTTCCTGGGTTGGCAGCGGCGGTGCGGTCGCAGGAAGAGAAGTTGGCGGAGCAGCTGTAGGAGAAGCCGGCAGGTTCGTTGCGGCGGGCGTTTCGGTTTCAAAAGTTAAAGCCGGTGTGTCTTCCGCTGTTGGCGTGGGGGTTTGAAAATAAACCAGTTCATCCTCCGGTGCAGAATAGCCGGAAAGAGAATCGTATAGCAGTGCCGATACAATGAAGAGAACGGTGAATACGGAAAAAATAGCGATTGTTTTTTTCATTTATACCTCCCAGGAAAGGAATGAACCGTTGAATAGGCCCAATGCGGTGAGAATACCGGTAATAATCAGAAAAACACCACAGATGCGTTCGACTGCGATGCGATGCTTTTGAATGGAGGAGAAAACAGAAAAAATACTGTCAGTAAGCAATGCCGCCAAAATAAAAGGAAGCCCTAAGCCTAAGGAATAGGTAAAGAGCAAAAGAATTCCGCGGCCGAAGCTTGCCGCGTTGGCTGCAAGCATCAGTGCTGAGCCTAAAAAGGCGCCGGTACAAGGGGTAAGCGCAAGGGAAAATACAATTCCCAGCAAAAGAGAAGAGAATATAGAGGTCATTTTTATATTTTTAGGAGAAAATTTAGGCATGGGCAAATGCAGAATATTTAAAACCGAAAGGCCGTAAATACAGATGATAAGGCCTAAGATAATATTAAGAACCGTTTTATATTGCGTTAAAAACGCCCCGACGCTTCCCGCAAAGGCACCCAGAATCACAAAGATGATACAAAAGCCCGCAACGAATAGAAGCGAGCATACCAGAGCACGACCGCGTGTGTTTTTGCTTCCTGCAAAATAGGAAATATATACAGGTACCAGCGGCAGAGTGCAGGGAGAGATAAATGAGAGAATCCCCTCTAAAAAAGTAACAAACCAACTCATTCTAAAAGCTTCCTTTTTTTATGGGTTGGTTTTATTATTTCCTGTTTTGGCGGAAATATTATTTTTGGTTTATATAACGCAGCAGTTTTTCTTTTTTATTTTCACATTTCTCTTCTGCAACGGCCGTCAGCAGCGTTAAAAGAGCAGCTTTAATCTCACGGCCTTTATAGCCGATGGCTTTTAAATCGTCGCCCCGGAGATCCAGCTCCTGAAGCGAGCAGCAGCCTTCAGCGGCAAGGGCGGCCGTTTTGCGCACGGAGGAATCCAGTTCTCCGCGGGAGATAAAAAACTCCACAAGAAGGAAGGTATATTCTCTGCCTAACCGGCACATAAGACATGCAAGACTTGCTTTCTTGTTCTCCGGTACAGAATTTTTATTCTCTAAAAGGATCCGTATTTTATTTTTCAGGATATTTTCTATTTTTAGCTGCGCCAGCTCTTTTTCAAAGTCCGTATAAGTTAAAAGGTGCGCAAAAGCGATCTCCGGTCGACAGTTAGAGGCCTTGATATAACTGCATATAAGCGCCCATTGCTGTCGGGAGCAGGAAAGAGAGGGGAATATGGTTTTAAAGACGGGCAATGTTTGCTGTATAACGCTTCCCGCATTAGGAAGAGAAAGCGTTTTTTTTAATTCTGCCGCAATGCGTTCGCGGGCAATGCAGTTTAAACTGGCGGCCAGAGCATTGGCTGCGGCAAGGGTTTGCTGTTCTAAGGTGAATCCTTCTGCTGAGGCAAACCGTATTCCGCGCAGAATCCGCAGGGCGTCTTCTGTAAAACGTTTTTGCGCATCGCCCACGCAGCGGATCTTTTTTTGGGTTAGATCCGCCTTTCCGCCAAAAAAGTCATACACATTTTCTGCCCGGTCCATTGCCATGGCATTCACGGTAAAGTCACGGCGAGCCAGGTCAGCGGATAGAGACTGCGTAAAAGAAACTTTTTCCGGGTGGCGATGGTCGGGGTAATTTCCGTCGGTACGATAGGTGGTAATTTCAATGGGCTCATGATCGATTAAAACCGTTACAGTTCCGTGCTTCAGGCCCGTGGTGATCTGCTTGAAATTTGAAAGGCACGCCATGATCTCCTCCGGCAGTGCGTTAGTGGTCAGATCCCAGTCGTGCGGCGGTATTTTCAGTAGAATATCGCGGACGCACCCGCCTACGGCAAAAACTTCAAACCCGGCGGCCTCTAATGAATGCATGGCAGTTAAGACGACAGCAGGCAGCATGAATATCTGCTCCTTTTTAAATATATGTATTTATTGGCATATATGCATACAATAGGATTTCTCAATTTGTTCTGTAGAAAAATTAAAAAAGTTCGCGCAGCTTATCTAAAAAAGCTTCTTCACCGAATGTATTGACCTTAAAAAACAGCGCCTGACTTCCCCCGGCCGTAATAGCGGAAAGATGAATGGCGCCGTCTGCCTGAAACAGCGTTATACTGAGGCTGACCCGGTTCCCGCCGATATAGCTGTAGCGTTCGAATACACGCACGCTGCACCGGGCGTTTGTGCCAATAAAATCACTGCTGTCTTCCAGACTGGCAGAGGTACTGCCTTGGAGGATTCCTGTTTCGATTTTCTTTATCAAAGCGTCAAAATCGCCGGTAAAGGTCTGTTCCCATTTTGCCATAAAAATGTACCTCAAAAATTTTTTACTTTATTATTATACAACGATTTCGGGAACTCTGTCATTTTATTTTTATACGGGATCCGGAGGGGATTCCGTTTTTTCAATCAGAAACACATACAATAAATAAAAATTTCTTTTATTTTAATGTTGAAATTGCAGCATGAATGTGGTATAGTGGTATGTGAAATTTATTTTTGGAGGCTGATTCTTATGTATAATATAAAATTTGCCGATTATGTTCCGGAACCGGATGTTGTTTCAAGCGATTATTATATCGCCTGCCATTATTATCCCGGCTGGGCGGTAAAAAGCAACGGATATTCAGGATTTAAAAAAATAGTAGATTTTCCGGAACGTACGCCTTTAATCGGTTATTATGACGAAGCCAACCCCGAGGTGACGGATTGGGAGATCAAATGGGCAAGGGAACACGGGATCAACTGCTTTATCTATTGCTGGTACCGCAATCAGGATAACGTAGGCCATCCTCTTACGAATAAGTCCCTGTTTCTGGCACATCAGATCGATAGCGGCCTAAAAAATGCCCGATATAAAAATTTGATGGATTTTGCTATTATGTGGGAGGGCGATAATGCCGGCGTAGCGGAGGATAAGCATGATTTGGTGGAAAACCTGCTTCCTTTCTGGGTGGAAAATTATTTTACCCAGCCCAACTATTTAAAAATCGATAATAAACCGGTCCTTTTTGTGTATGATTATTCCCAGCATATTATCAACCAGATGGGCGGTCCGGAAAAGCTGAAGGAGGCGTTGGATGCCTGCCGGGAAAAGATTAAGGAATATGGATTTAACGGCATTATCTTTCAGGTGGAGCACCGCTATGACAATTGGGAGATTTTGAAAAATTATAAGGATGCCGGCTTTGAACAGACGTTTGCGTATTGCTGGCATACCCTGCAGTCGCTGCCGACGCAGGAGGAAGTGCTGGAGCGGCAGATGTATTTAATGAAAAATCATTTGGAGTTTGATCCGTATTTTACAATTCTTACCTGCTCGCAGTCGTGGGATCCATATCCGTGGTGGCGTTTTAACGAAGAGCGTATGAAGCATATCGTTCGTTGGAAGCTTACGCCTAAAAATTGGCGTACGCTGCTGGAACAGGTGAAAGGTCTGGCCGATTCTATGCCGGACGGAGCGCTGGGCAAACGGTTTATTATGATGGATAACTGGAACGAATGGGGCGAGGGCCATTATATTGCACCGCATCTTTCCGGAGGCTTTCAGTATCTGCAAGCCATCCGTGAGGTGTTTACCAAACGGGATAATTTGCCGGATTACCGGCTGCCGCAGGAGCTTGGTCTGGGACCGTATGATAAAAATATCGATTTAAACGCGGAACCGCCGGAGGGCTGATAGGAGAACAAAATGAAAAAAACAATTGCTGATTATGTTGTAAGTATTCCGGATTTTCCAGAAAAGGGGATCATTTTCCGGGATATTACTTCCGTTCTTCAGGATGCGGAAGGGTTCCAGCTTGCTGTGGAGAAGATGGCAGAACTGTTGGAAAATGTGGAGTTTGACGTCATTGCGGGAACGGAGTCCCGCGGGTTTATCTTTGGTGCGCCGATTGCTTATAAGCTGAAAAAGCCCTTTGTGCCTATTCGCAAAAAAGGAAAGCTCCCCCGGGAGACCGTTTCTAAAACCTATGCGCTGGAATACGGTACTGCAGAAATTGAGATCCATAAAGATGCAATAGCGCCCGGGCAAAAGGTTGTGATTATTGACGATTTGATTGCTACCGGCGGTACGGTAAAGGCTTGTGCTGAATTGATTGAGGAATTGGGCGGCACGGTAAAGAAAATGGTGTTTTTGATCGAGCTTTCTGATTTAGGCGGAAGAAATTTGTTAAAGGATTATGATGTTGCAAGCGTTATTCAGTATTCAGGTGCTTAGATAAAAGATTTTTTTGAAAATACAGAATATACGGAAAAAAGACCTGTGCAGAGCAGGTCTTTTTTCGTAAAATTCTTGCCGAAGTTTTGGAAAGTGCTGTTTTTTAAAAAGAAAATTTTTACTGCCGGAATCTCATTCGGTATTGCTTGGGGGTAGTGCCGGTAACAGCCTTGAATTGCCGAATCAGATGATATTCATTGGAATACCCGCACAAACAGCAGAGTTCGCTGACAGAGAGATCTTGGGTTTCTAACAGCTCCCGTGCTTTTTCTATACGGCACAGAATCAGATCCTGGATGGGGCTGATGCCGAAAACGGATCGGTACAGCGGATAGAACCATGAGGGACTGATTGCAGCCGTTTCCGCCATTCTTTTTACATTCCATTGCTCTTGTAGGGAGAGCATCATTTTCATACGCAGCTGCCGCAGCCGTTTCTCTGTTTGGGGATCGGCCGATATAGAAGGCTTGCTTTCGGTAAGAGAACGGGAAACTGTAAGGAAGAGAAGGGAGAGCTTTGCCTGTATCGCATCAGAATAAAAAGCTCGTCCGGCAGAGAATTCGTTTTCAAGATCATGTACGAGCGCAGTGATTTCCGCGGGGTTTTTGGGGTAATACAGGGTATCGGGTGTCAGCCCAAAATGATGCATCAGATCGGCAACGTCGCCGGTGAGGTGGATCCAGTCATGAACAAGGCCGCCCTGTACCTGGAACCATTGGGGCGTATGCGGCGGAAGAACATGAAAAGCATGGGGACGGGTAAGCAATTTTTGGCCTCGGTACAGCAGAAGTAAAGGCTCTCGGTAATGCAGCAGAATATATTCTTCTGAGCCGCGGGGGCGGTCTAAAATGACGCCGTCAGCCTCGGGCCAGGAGTGACGGATACGGGTGATCTGTATCATAAAATACCTCCTGTTCGATATTTTTATTATAGTAAAAACCATAGGAAATGTCAATTTTTCCGTATGATTTTATCTTGTGCGCAGAGGATTTCTCTGTAATAATAAAGAAAATTTTTGTTTGGAGGAAAATAAAATGGAGCTGATTCCCAGGCCTGAACATCCTGATCCGCAAAGGATGCGTGAAAATTGGCGGAATTTAAACGGTATATGGGAGTTTGAAATGGATCCGGCAAATTCCGGTTTCGAGCGGGGTCTTGTAGAAAAAGAGCATTTTTCAAAGGAGATCTTCGTGCCGTTTTGTCCGGAAAGCCAGCTTTCCGGTATTGGATACACGGATTTTATGGAGGCTGTTTGGTATAAAAAGCACATTGAGCTTTCAGAAGAAGAGCTTCGAGGAGCGGTTTTGCTGCATTTTGGTGCGGTAGATTATGAGACGGCAGTATTTGTAAACGGCAGGGAAGCAGGGAGACATTCCGGCGGCTACAGTTCTTTTTTTCTGGATATTACGCCGTATGCTGTTGCGGGGAATAATGTATTTACCGTTCAAGCGGTGGATAGGACGCGTTCGCATCTGCAGCCTACCGGCAAGCAAAGTGAACGTTTTTTCTCTTATGGCTGCTCTTATACGCGTACTACCGGCATATGGCAAACAGTTTGGCTGGAATTTGTACCGAAAAAGCGGATTATTTCATTTCGTATCGTTCCCGATACGGATACCTGTTCTGTGCAGCTTTCCGTAAGCACCAATGCCCCCGGAAATTTAAAAGCCGAGTGCTTTTATAAAGGCAGCCCTATGGGAGAAAAAAATATGTTTATCAGCGGCAGAGAGGCTTGCTTTGAAATTGCCCTAAAGGAGAAGCATTTGTGGGAAGTCGGCTGCGGCCGTTTATATGATGTAAAGCTGACCTTTGAAGAGGATACGGTCAATAGCTATTTCGGGCTGCGGAATATTTGTTTTGACGGCATGCGCTTTTTGCTCAACGGCCGTTCCGTATTTCAGCGTTTGGTGCTGGATCAGGGGTTCTATCCTGACGGCATTTATACGGCGCCGGATGAGGAAGCACTGCAAAAAGATATTGCGCTTTCCCAGCAGTTGGGCTTTAATGGGGCACGCCTGCATGAAAAAGTATTTGAGCCTCGGTTTTTATATCACTGTGATAAAGCCGGATATCTGGTATGGGGGGAGTATCCCAACTGGGGCGTGGATATTTCCCGTCCGGAAGCACTGCATATCGTAGCAAAAGAATGGCTGGAGGTGCTGGCGCGGGATAGAAATCATCCTTCTATCATCGGCTGGTGCCCTTTTAATGAAACGTGGGATATTGAGGGAAGGAAGCAGTTTGACGCTACGCTTTCCTGTATTTATGATATAACCAAAGCCGCGGATCCTACGCGCCCGTGCATTGATGCCAGCGGAAATTACCATGTAAAGACCGATGTTTTTTGTCTGCATGATTACCGGCAGGAACCTGAAAGTTTGCGGCAGGCGTATGAAAAGTTAAGTACCGAAGGTACGCCGGAGGATCGGTTTTCATCCCGTCAGAAATATCACGGTGAGCCGGTAATGATCAGCGAATACGGCGGGATTGGATGGAATGTGGATCAAACCGGCTGGGGTTACGGTACGGCACCGAAGAGTGAGAAGGAGTTCTTGGATCGCTTTGCCGGCCTTACGCGTGCATTGATGGACAATCCAAAGCTCTTTGGTCTATGCTATACGCAGCTTTATGACGTGGAACAGGAGATGAACGGTTTGTATACGTATCAACGGGAACCGAAATTTTCGATAGAGGCTATTGCTGCAGTGCTTACAAAGCCCGCGGCGATAGAAGAGGAGTAATTGCTTTTGCGCAAAATCTTCGCTTTGATAAAAAGAGATCACAGGCATCCGTATAGAAGTCTATACGGATGCTTTTTTACTTTACAGCAGCGGCGGACAACTTACATATTTGTATATAAAAAGTGCTTTTTTATTTATGTAAAACAACATTATTTTTAAAAGAAAAACGATAGAATATGTGCAGGATGTGAGAGAGATGACTGTTTATGTGGAGCTTGTGCTGATCGAGAATTTTATCGTTGATTATTTTATTTTGCTGATTTGCGCAAAGATGACGCTTCTGCCGGCAAAACATCCTTTTTTAGCGGCAGGATTCGGGGCAGTTTATGCCTGCGTGATGCCGCTTTGGCAGCCGTTTCAAACGGTGGTGTTAAAAATTGTTGTGCTGTTGGCCATGCTGGCAATATGCTTCCGGCAAAAAAAGGGGAAGGCGATAGTCTCTTTAACCTTAACAGCCTTTCTTTTGACCTGTGCGCTGTACGGTGCAGTCAAGACCCTGCTGCCTTTGAAGCAGAATTTGTTTGCGGATACCGGAATGATGCTGTACAGTGATCATGCTGTTATCTATCTTGTTTTGTGCTCCGCCTTTTGTGCATTTCTTTTATATAAAAGCGCATCGGCTTTTTTTGCCAGACGCCGGCTGAAAGAAAATACTGCGCGGCTGATTCTTGGTGATAGGGGAGCAAGGGCAGAGATCAAGGCATTGGTAGACAGCGGAAATTCGTTGTATTATAAAGATACACCCGTTGTGCTGGTAGAGCGCAAGGCTCTCGGAAGGTTAGAGAATCTGCCTGTGCAGCCGCTGGTGATTCCGTTTCATTCCGTGGAAAATGAAGGTGCGCTGATCGGTTTTTTTCCGGAAAAAGCTACGGTTGTGTATGAGGAAAAAACAGTGGAATTAAAGTGTGTGGTAGCAATTTGTGATCACGGATTTCAAAATGGCTTTGGGGCGCTTTTGCACCCGGACCTTATCAGGGAGTGTGTATGATGTTAAAAAAGCTGATTGATCGAATTAAGAAACTTTTTAACAGAAAGGGCATATATTATGTGGGAGGCAGTCAAACACTGCCGCCCCCGCTGGAAGGCGAGGAGGAAGCCCAGGCCTTGGAGGGATTAAAAAACGGCGATAATGCCGCACGCTCCAAATTGATAGAGCATAATTTGCGTTTGGTAGTTTATATTGCAAAAAAGTTTGAAAATACCGGTGTTTCGGTGGAGGATCTTACCAGCATTGGCGCGATAGGGCTGATCAAGGCGGTGAACACGTATGATCCGGAAAAGCAGATTCGGTTAGCTACTTACGCTTCCCGCTGTATTGAAAACGAAATCTTGATGTTCCTGCGGCGTACATCTAAAATAAAAGGTGAGGTGTCTTTTGACGAGCCGCTGAAGGTCGATTGGGACGGCAATGCTCTGTTGCTTTCGGATATTCTCGGTACGGAACCGGATATAGTATATCGTGATATGGATGAGCGCGATGATATCAAGGCGCTGCGTAAAGTGCTGGAGAATTTAAATCAGCGTGAGCAGGAAATTATTAAATTGCGTTACGGAATCGACTGTCCCTGTGAACTGACGCAGAAAGAGGTTGCCGATAAACTGGGAATTTCCCAATCCTACATATCGCGGTTGGAGAAACGCATTATTAAAAAATTGAAAAAAGATATGGTAAAACTGTCGTAAAAAACAGTTGACAAATGATTTTGCAGTATAGTATAATAACCACGCTTTAGAAAAGCGTTCGGGAGCATAGCTCAGCTGGGAGAGCATCTGCCTTACAAGCAGAGGGTCATAGGTTCGAGCCCTATTGTTCCCACCAGTGGTCCAGTAGCTCAGATGGTTAGAGCGCTAGCCTGTCACGCTAGAGGTCGTGGGTTCGATCCCCATCTGGATCGCCATTTTTTTAAAGGCGGTTCTGCTGCCGTTAAGCCTTGGTAGCTCAGTCGGTAGAGCAGAGGACTGAAAATCCTCGTGTCGGTGGTTCGATTCCGCCCCAAGGCACCAAAAAATGGTTTGTTTTATGCGGTAGTAACTCAGCTGGTAGAGTGCCACCTTGCCAAGGTGGATGTCGCGAGTTCGAATCTCGTCTATCGCTCCAAAATGGCGCCATGGCCAAGAGGTAAGGCACGGGTCTGCAAAACCCTTATCCCCGGTCCGATTCCGGGTGGCGCCTCCAGAAAGAACACCAAGTTTATTGCTTGGTGTTTTTTTTGCAGCAAAGTTTATGGAAGAAAAATTTGCGGTAAAATATTGCATGCAGCGCAAAAGCATGGTATAATAAAACAAAAGGCGGTGCGCGTATGGAAATATTGTTTGAAAACCGATATGTAAGAGACAAAGCTTTTGCAAAGGAATTTTATCGCTACTATTATTTTGAAAAATCTTCTTTGATTACTTTTTATGGCGTGATTTTGCTTGCCAGCATACTCTTAGCTGTTTTTGAAAAAATCTATCTTTGGTTTGTGCTTGTTTTTGTGCCGGTATTATTTTTATTTCAATTCTATCGTTATTTTCATCAAATAAATATTATGCTTCAGCAGGATAAGGAACTTGCCGGAGGGGAAGTTACGGTCCATATGATTGCAACGGAGGATTTTATTCAAAATACCGCGTCTTCCGGTGAAATTAAACGGATACACTATGATGCAATTCAGTATGTGAAACAAACAAAAAATTTAATTTTGCTGCGTTCAAAGGCAGAATCTGTTTTTATATTTTTAAAAAATTCTTTTGAAAAAGGGACGGAAGATGAGTTCGTTGCTTTTTTAAAAGGGAAAGGTGTAAAGGAAAAATAAAACTTTTCAGTAAAAAATCTTGTTTGTTATGCAAACGTATGTTGTTAAATAGAAGGCGTTGACAGTATGAAAAAATTTAAGGAATTTTTATATTTTATCGTACCTATTTTTCTATTGTTTGTTTTGCATGCTGCTTTGCTAATGGCAAGACTAAATAACGGTATGTTTATGGGCGGCTGGCACTATCTTGTGCTTTTTTTGCGGGATGCACTTTTTTGGAAGACTGTGTGGGATACCTATAGTATCGTTTTTTGGCCTGCCTTGCTTGCAGCGGCGGTTTTGGCTCTTTTGCGGTATCTTGTAAGAAAAAAAATCAGGATTTCTGCGCTGGCGTATTATTTGGTGAGTACGGCGGCTGGCAGCGTCGCGGCATTAGGAAATATGTTGCTTTTTACTTGGCATTTTTTGAAGTATAGGAGTTGTACATTATATGCAACTTGGCCAATGGTATGGCAGTCGATACGTGCTGATGACATTTTGCTTTGCCTGCTGGCCAGCGTTTTGGCGGCCTTTGTGATTTGGGTGGGAAGTCTTCTTTTATCATGGATTCGAAAGCTTTTTACAAAATTACACGGAAATGCGCGGGAAGCGGGGAAACTGCAGGATAGCGGAAATTAAAGCATGAGTAGAAAAACGGCGAATATATGCGGCATCGATATATGAGGAAGATAGAGAAAGAAAGTATTGAAAATTTTTTAGTATGCTAAGCGATTGAAACCGTAAAAACGTAAATTTTGCAGTTAAAACCTTGCTTGTCATGCAAACGTGTGTTGTAATAAATAAAAGGCGGTGGAAGAATGAAAAAATTTAAGGAATTTTTGTGTTTTATCGTACCTCTTTTTTTGTTATTTATTTTGTATGGCACTCTTTTGGATGCCCAGATAAATTGCAGTACATTGGCAGGCGAGGGACAATATTTTACGCCTTTTTGGCAAAAGGAATCCTTTTGGGCGGCTGCGGGAAATGACGGGCGTATCGCTTGGCCTGCCTTGTTTGCAGCGGCGGTTTTGGCTCTTTTGCGGTATCTTGTAAGAAAAAAAATCAGGATTTCTGCGTTGGCTTATTATTTGGTGAGCGCGTCTGCTGGGAGTATTGCGGCTTTTGCAAATGTGGTGTTTGTAAACTGGAAGTTTTATCGTAATATCTGCATGTTCCCTGTACCTACTTCTGAACTGGTATGGCGGTCAATACGTGCTGATGATATTTTGCTTTGCCTGCTGGCCGGCGTTTTGGCGGCTTTTGTGCTTTGGGTGGGAGCGTTTCTTTTTTCGTGGTTGAAAAAGATTTTTAGGAAATCAGTTTTTAATGTATCAAATAAAAAGAATAAAAAATAACTGTTCTTAATGAAATCAGTTGATTTTGAAAAGAATTTCTGAAATCCCCGGATGCGCAGTCCGGGGATTTTATTGACGCCATACCGGAGGAATGTTAAAGATAGTTTTGGTTGTATATTAAATAGAATTTGGTATTGTATTTTGGGCGGCCTTAAAATATTATATAAAAAAGGAGGAAGAGCAAATGAATTTTAATGGCAAGAGTGCATTTGTTACAGGGGTCTCCCATGGCATAGGCCGGGCTATCGTTGTACAATTAGCTAAACAGAACTGCGGATTGGCGTTAGCAGATATTGATGAAAACGGCCTTGGCGAAACTGCGGCGATTGTAAAAAACTATGGAACAGATGTGCAAACCTATGTGCTGGATGTTACAGATGAGGAGGCTGTCCGTTCTTCGGTAGCAGACGCTGCGAAGCAATTTGGGAAAATAGATATTTTGATTAATAATGCAGGAATATATAATACCTGGAAGCCCTTTATGCAGTCAATTTCCGCAGAGTGGAAAAAGAAGATTGAGGTCAATATTTTGGGAACAATGTATTGTGTTTCTGCGGTGCTTCCGCATATGATAGAAAACCGTTATGGCCGGATTGTCAATATCGGTTCAGTGGCGGGCTCCTATGGGATTGCGAATATGGCGGATTATTCTATGACTAAAGGCGGGGTTATTGCTTTTACAAAAGCGTTGGCAAAGGAAACAGCGCCGTACGGTATTACGGTGAATACGGTTTCCCCCGGAAGCATTAATGTGACTGAGGAAGAGAATGTTATGCCGGAGCATTCATTTATGGGAAGAGCCGGAACGCCAGAGGAATGCGCGTCGGTCGTTGTGTTTTTATCTTCGGACGAGGCCTCCTATGTTTCCGGTCAGGATTATCGGGTAGACGGATGTCGGAAGAAAATGTGAAGAAAAACAGGAGGATCTTGATAAAGGATAGATTGAGGGATAGGAATTAGATAAAAATTGATTTCAGTGCTGTTGTATTCCGGGCAGAGAGGAACGCTTTTTATTTCATATTGAAATGAAATTGCAGTTGGCCTTTGTATAAATAAGGGGAATCTTCTTGAATTTGCCTTATATGTTCGTATGTGCAGATATTAGATAAAATGCTGAAATTTTGGACGTCTAAAGTGAAGGAGAAACAAAGAGCTTTGATACTGCATTTTTTTTGAAAGAGAAGTGATAGAAACCTCTCTTTGATAAAAAATACGGCCGATAAGGAGAAAACAGATGGAAACAGGTAAAGTGGGAGAAATCAGAAAAGATGCACTGTTTTCTAATACGGCGGAAACCTGGTTTTAAGAACGAAAGGATTCGGAAAAACAGTTCTATAGATAACTTGATTAGTATCCGTACAGCGGGATGATGGAGAACAGAATTTGCTCGGAGCGTTTTAAGAAATTTTTATGCACTGTATTTTTGCCATTGACATTTTAAAGGCGGGATGCTATAATAATTTTCGTAATTTTGCCGGAGTGGCGGAACAGGCAGACGCCCGGGACTTAAAATCCCGTGGGTAGTAATACCCGTACCGGTTCGATCCCGGTCTTCGGCACCAATATGTCACTGCGGTATGCCTTTGAGGCTGCCGTATTTTTTTGCGAATTTCAGAAAAAATCTCAGTTGACAGAAAATTTTTGTTCCGAATCTTTTGGGAAAGACCGGGAGAAAACCGGAGGGCTGTGCTGAAGCGGAGAGAGATCTCTGCATCTGTATAGTATGCTTTGTTTTTTAGGAGGAAAACGGTATGTATTCACCTGATGAGGGACATTCCTTGCTTTTGGCTCAGCGGCCGCTGCTTGCCTTTGATGAAGCAGAGGATTTTGAGATTCAAAAACAACAGATTCACCGAAAATTAGAAGAATTACTGGGAGACATGCCTGAAAGGGTGGAACTGGATCCTGTAGTGGAATATCAGAAAGAGTTTGATACCTATACAGAATACAGAATCCATTTTGCCGTGGAAAAGGCTGTGCGCGCGGTGTGCCTCTTGTGTATTCCCAAAATGCATAAAGAGAAGTATCCCTTAGCAGTATGCCTGCAGGGGCACGGCACCGGTATGCATGTATCTATGGGGCGCCCCTATCCGGGAAATCCGCCGGATCAGGGAGACCGGGATATTGCAATGCAGGCACTTTCACGGGGGTACGCGGCCTTGTGTTTGGAACAGCGGGGTATGGGGGAAAGGCGTACAGAAAAGGTGGCAAAGATTGACGATCACGGTGCTCCGCGCTGTCATATTACTGCCATGAACGCATTGCTGGTAGGGCGTACGATGATTGGAGAACGCTGCTGGGATGTTTCGCGGGCGATCGATTTAGCGCTTACTTACGCGGCGATCGATGGGCAGCGGATCCTCTGTACAGGAAATTCCGGGGGAGGAACAACGACCTATTATGCCGCTTGTATGGATGACCGTATTCAGGTAGCCATGCCTTCCTGTGCCGTCTGCAGCTTTGCCGATTCTATTGCGGCGATGTTCCATTGTCAATGTAATTTTATTCCGGGCATTGCTAAATATATGGATATGGGGGATATGGCGGCGGCAATTGCACCCCGAAAGCTGATCGTTATAAACGGCAAAGAAGACCCCATTTTTCCGGAAGCAGGGGTGAAAAAGGCATTTGATGCAATTCAAAAGATTTATCGTGCGGCGGGGGTGCCGCAAAACTGTATGTTAACCACCGGCAACGGAGGGCACCGGTATTATCGTAAAGAGGCTTGGGAAGCTTTTGATAAAATAATAGGAGAAGACTGGCAAAATGCAGGCGGTCGGTAAAGACCGTCTGTGTTTTGAAAAATGGCGGAAATTTTTATAGCTTGTCCGGATAGGTAAATGATTTTTTTATTGACAAGTTTTCCGCTTTATATTATAATAATTCCGCCAATATAGGTAAGAAATTTTTTCTTTGGTCCAGTAGCTCAGATGGTTAGAGCGCTAGCCTGTCACGCTAGAGGTCGTGGGTTCGATCCCCATCTGGATCGCCACGTCGGAGCAAGCAGAATAAAGCTTGCTCCGATTTTTTTACAACCAGGGGCGCATCTGTACTGCGCTTTTTGCAAAGAGTTTCGTTTTGCGGTTCATTTGTAACCATTTTCCTGCTGTCTGGTGGTCACCGTGACTTTTTTGCAGGTTATGAAAGCCGGTTTTTTCATGCCGTACGGTAAAGGTATCTTAATATATCTCCTATGCACTGGGGCGGGAAATGCAGGTCTTGCCCCGGCATGTTTTTAACCTGCCGCTCTTTTGGCAAAGAACATTTTCTGTGTGCGTTCATACAAACATACTATAGATTTTTTACGCGTTTTTGCATATCAGGCGGATAAGGTCTGCTCCCTGTAATCTGGAGGTTTATATTTTAAAAGAGTCAAGGGTATTATTTTGCCGTTTTGTGCATAACTTTTGACAGGGAGTGATGAAAATGAAAAATCAGAAAAATATTTTTTTGGCCTTCTTGAAAGGAATTGCTGCGGCGGTTATCCTTACGGGCATTGGTATTGCATTGCTTGCACTTTTTGTGAAGACCATTGATCTGGCTTCTCCGCTGATCAGCGGGGCGGCGATTGTTATTAAAGCGATAAGTGTGATTGTAGGAACGGTTCTTGTATGCCGGAGTATCCGTAAAAAAGGTGCCGTATGCGGCGGAATTACCGCGCTTATTTATTGGGGAATATGCTTCGGTTTAGCTGCACTGTCGGGCGCGGGCGCTTCTTTTACGATATATACGGCACTGGATATGGCGCTTACCGCTTTAGCAGGGGTGTTTTCGGGAATTATTGCAGTGAATCTGTTAAAGTGATATCGGTGTGAAGATGCGGCTTTTCTGATAAAAAACAGGCAAAAAATTCTATTTATATTACACGTTGGTGTTGACGAATCGACATTCCTAATATATAATATAAAAGATTTTTACAATGTGCGTTTATGTGCATTGCGATACGAAAGGTTTTTTTAGAGAAGGAGTTGCACCGAATGAAGATAAAAAATCTTGTCAAGCTGATATGCCTGCTGCTTGTCGTTGCATTTTTGGCAACATGGGCATTTGGCGGAATGAAGATTATTACCACACGCTTTAAACAGTTAGATACTGTTTTGCGCAAGGGCAGTGATATTGGCACGGAACTGATTGCCGTGTATTCGATTAAGGCACCTGAAGATGCGGCTGCGTTTGATGTTTCTGCAGCTGCCGATCGGGCTGCCGATATTATGCGGGACAGGCTTAAAGCGGTAGGATACGAGGGCTTTACCGTTACAAGAATGGATACGGATAAGGTGCGGCTTTCTCTTCCGGAAACCGGTACGGTATCAGGCCTTGAGGATATTTTGGAGAATAACGGTTTGCTGGAAGTAAAAAACGGTGAAAATGTTATTTTTACCAATAAAGATGTAAAAAGTGCTAAGTTTATAGGGTTTGATTATGAAACGCAGCAGTATTATACGGAAATCACCTTGACCGGGGAAGCTAAAAACACTTTAAAAACCCTTACCTCCAATGGTGCGTATAATTTTGATGTTATATTGGACAGCGATGTCGTTAAAGCTACGTTTCAGGGCTCTGAGGTTATCCGTAACGGAAAGATGCGTATTGGGTTTTCTTCCAGTTCTTATTCTGATGCTTTGCTGCTGGCATATTGTACTGATTCAGGAAATATCGAGGGTACGATAACGGCAGAAAGCAATTATACCGTCTTGCTTCAGGGCAAGGCCGGCTCCAATGCTGTGATGTGTTTTGCCATTGCTGCGCTGGTTCTCTTTGTGTTGGCTGCGGCATATTTTGTTGTTGCATATCGCGGAATGGGACTTTCTGCTGTGCTCTCTTCTTTTATTGCCATATTGCTGTTGTATTTCTTTACGGCAACCTTTACTTGGCTCCAGGTAGATATGTCGGCGGTTGCCGGACTGGGACTTGCGATCCTTCTTATTGTAGATATGCATTTGATTACGCTTTCCAATATTAAACGGCAATATGCTGCCGGAAAAAGTATTGCCGATGCCATTGAAAACGGTGCGGCAAACGCAGGAAAGACTATACTGATGCTTTCTTTGGTACCCGTTGCAGCAGGCTTGCTTCTTTGGCTTTGCGGCGGTGATCTTGTTAGAAACTTTGGCATAGCACTTTTAGGCGGCGGTGCAATCGCCGGCTTGACCAGTGCCCTGCTGCTGAAGGCTCTTATAAAAATTTTTGTAGGTATCGGCATGGAGAATCCGAAGATTCTTGGCCTGAAGAGGGGTGCGTAATATGAAAAAAGCGACTGGAATTTGTATTGGTGCCGGGATTCTTGCGGTTTTGCTGCTTGCCTGCTGCTTTATTTTCGGATTTACCCGCGGTCTGGATGCGGCTTGGACACATATGATAACTGTAGAATTGAATGATGAATTTGATAATGCAGAGATCGAAAAAATTGTATTGGAAGCGGGCGCCTCGGATTGTTTGGTTCAAAACCAGGTGATTTATAATGATTATCAGCAGAAATATCTGAACG